>JGI994J12354_10001328_pt1 | contig 25093 bp, 21 predicted proteins | sample IntmicLarv3ML3BL_FD_12354 | JGI IMG/M metagenome (IMG submission 12354)
CCGTTGCATCAATGCCACAAGCACCACTACTAACACTGAGATTGTAGGCTGTTGCAGTCCCCCATTTTTTATTAGAATAGTAATTATAGTAACTGGAACGCTGCTTGTCTGTTTTGACAATTTTTTCTTCAGCTTTTTTTTCGCTTAAATCATACTTTTCCATGATTCGTTTTATTTTTGTAGGCATATCAGAATGAATAAAAACGGAAATACAATTTGAATATTCGGATAAGGCGTAGTCAGCACAGCGACCAACAATGACACAAGGCGATTCATCAGCAACCTTTTTAATTGCATTGAATTGTGCTAAGAAAATTTTGTGATTGAGCGGTAATCCTGAAAATGCTGTTGTTGGATAACCTCCAGAGTAAGTATCCATAACGAGAGAATACAAAAAACTATTGTTTGGCTTTTCATCATGGTTCTCAAATAATTCCTTGCTAATACCGCTCTCTTCTGCCGCACGTTCTAATAATTCCTTATCATAGCAGGGAATCCCTAGTTCTTCTGCTAATTTTTCTCCGATTTCTCGACCCGCACTACCATATTGCCTGGCAATTGTGATAATTGATTTACATGCCATATCATCACCATTCCTTTCTCTATATATGTTACATTATACAATAATTTGGCAAACTTGTACACCGTTTCAAAGAAATAAGACGCTCAAACTTGATTAATATGACATTAGATTATTTAAAGAGACTTGTATACATTCAAATAAATAAGCCCCCATAAATAAGACTCCCAATGTCACCTAATATAAAATTAGATTATTTTGGGAGCTTGTGTAATAAATCATTAAAATAAGTTGGTAATGGTGCTTCAAATTCCATATATTCCCTTTTTTGGGGATGAATAAAACCAATCACTTTTGCATGTAGGGTCTGACCTTGTAAAGGATAAGGGCATTTTGCTGGTCCATAGACATTATCACCTAGTAATGGGTGGTGGATACTGGCTAAATGGACACGGATTTGATGTGTACGTCCTGTTTCGAGTGAACACTTAACATAGGTGTACTGCCGAAATGGCTCCAGCACTTGGTAATGCGTAATAGCGTCTTTTCCATTTTTAGATTGAATTGACATCTTCTTTCTATCGTTTAGATGTCGCCCAATAGGTGCATGAATCGTTCCTGTAGCTTCTTTTATCACACCATGCGTGATGGCATGATATGTTCTAGTTATACTATGTTCTTTTAGTTGGGCTGCAATATGTTGATGTGCAAAATCATTTTTACAAACCAATAGTGAGCCAGTTGTATTCATATCAATGCGATGGACAATGCCAGGTCGTAAAACACCGCCAATAACAGATAAATTATCGCCAAGGTGATACATTAAAGCATTCACTAAGGTTCCCGTATAATGTCCTGCACTAGGGTGAACAACCATACCCTTTGGTTTATTAATAACCAACAAATCACTATCCTCGTATAGAATGTCTAAAGGAATATTTTCGGCTGCAACAGAAATGTTTTCTGGATTAGGAATCTGTAATAAAATCTGCTCACCGATGGTTACTTTATGATTAGCTTTAACAGGTACTTGATTTACCAAAACAAGACCATCTTTGATAAGGTGTTGCAGATAACTTCTTGAATAATCGGGAAGTGTCATGGATAAATAACGGTCAATTCGGATATCACAATTTTCCTCAGAAACAGTATACTCTCGTTTTTCCATAGCCGTATTAAACCTCACTTATCTTTTGATAAAAATTCAAAGTCCGCTTCCTTATAGTAAAATAACATCAATAAAATTAAAAGAATGGTGGAGACCACAATATAAATATCGGCAACATTAAAGATTGGAAAATCAATTAATGAAAAATAGAAGAAATCAATAACAAATCCATGTACAATACGGTCAATCATATTACCAAAAGCCCCAGCCAAAATACCAACACAAAGAACACGCAGCGGTTTATAGCGTTTGGTCATTGGCAGCTTGCAATAGCTATAGATAACCACGATTGTTACAAACACAACACTCAACAAGAACAGCCAACGCTGCCCTTTAAACAGCCCAAAGGCAGAACCGATATTTTCCAAGTANTATAGNTCAAAGACACCCTCAATCAAGACAATCGGTGCCTTATCTTTTAAATGTATNAGTGCTAATTGCTTTGTTAGTTGGTCAATAANAACTAANANAATCATCACAATTTTTCCATTATTGCACTTTTTAAAAGTTTCCTCTTATCATTTTTCCCCATTTTATTAATACCCCTTAATTATTCCGGCGGTTAGCTCCCCCTTTAAAAAGTGAATTGCTTCTAATAGTTCATCATCAGTTACCGTTTTATCGACAAAGGCATGACCAATTTTCTTTAACAAAATGAATTTGATTTTATCTCCGTCCATTTTTTTATCAGATTTGGTTATTTTTAAAATTTCTTGTTCGTCCATATCACTAATGGAAATAGGTAATTCAAAGCCCATATTCATATCACGAATCTCATATAGCTCTTCCAGTGTAAGCAAATCACGTTTATAAGAGATATGTGCGGCAGCGATATAACCAAGTGCAACACAATGTCCATGAAGTAACTTGAAATTCGATAGCTTTTCAATGGCATGTCCAAGGGTATGTCCGAAATTTAGCAATGCTCTTGCCCCTTTTTCGTATGGGTCATCTTCAACGACTGCTCGTTTGATTTCACAGCTAGTGGAAATCATTTGCATTAAAATCGTTGCATCACGATTAGCGATGGTTTCCATTTGGGAAATAGTCCATTCATAATAGTTGGCATCTTTGATAAGACCATGCTTTAAAATCTCACCCATACCAGAGTAATACTGTATATCAGATAGTGTTTTTAATACACTGACATTTATATAAACGAGCTTGGGCTGATAAAATGCCCCTACCATATTTTTGTATCCATCAAAATCAACCCCTGTTTTACCACCAATACTACTATCTACCTGTGATAATAAAGTGGTCGGAATTTGAATAAAATCAATTCCCCGCAAATAAGTCGCTGCTGTATAGCCAGTTAAATCACCCACTACACCGCCGCCAAGAGCAATGAGCATATCTCCACGTTCAAAGCGGTTGCAAATCAAATGTTCATATAACTGCTTAACTGTATCAAGTGTTTTATTCTCCTCACCAGCAGGAAAGGTAAACGATGTTATATCTTTACAACATGGTGTCAATTGCGTTTGCAGTGATTCTCCATAATGTCCCCAAACAGTGTTATCGCTGACAATGCAAAGCTTACGATTGGAAATAGTTAATGGTTCTAAATATGTGGTTAAAGCTTCAAAAGAATTTTCAAGATAGATATGATAAAGCACTTCATTATTCAGTGCTTCATTATTTAGTAATTCCTTATTCAACACTTCCTTATTCAATGTTTTTGTAGCCTGTTTTACAGGTATGCACATGCGGATATTTTTTAGATTCATGTCATCACATTCCTTTTGTATTAAATATATTTTTCGAGTTCAACTAGATAACGCCCTTTTTTTGTTTGGGAAATAGTGTGTAGATAACGAAATTTTCCAAGTCCTCTAGCAGAAATAATATCGTTTTCTTTGAGGGTATAGCCATTTGAAACAACTAAACGTCCATTGACAAAGACCTTGCCACCCTCTATCAAGCCCACCAAGCTGCTACGGGAAGCCTGAAAGGCTACAGCTAAAATACTGTCTAAACGAATTGAGGCAACCGTTCCAGTAATATGTTCTGTTTTTAAATGAAACGATAGCTTAATATCGACAATCTTTTTGCAGGAAACTGTTGTAGAACGAATGCGGCAAAGCTCTGATACAATGAAATCACTCATTTTGTCAGTGCAAAATAAATACGCATGATTAGTATCCACGATAATATCCCCAATCGCACGACGTTCAATGCCAAGATTTAAAATAGCCCCTAGATAATCACGGTGTGTTAATTTATCAGAATAACGTGCATGGGGCAAGTCTATTTGCAAGCAAGTGATAGGGTAATTCCAATCATAATAAAGAGCATCAGGCATAAAGGCTGCCATCTGACGCTCTGCAAATTCATAACCACCAAAAGTATCCCATGATATAGAAAACTTTTGTCGATTGTTATGTAAAATATTTAATTCATTTAGGTTCATAAAATCTGTAAAGACAACAATACCTTTTTGAATCGCCATATTTTCTAAATCAAATAATCGTTTTTCGAATACTTCCGCTGATTTGTCCATCTTTAGTTAAAATGTATTACGTCCAGAAGAAACATCAAAGGAACCGTTTAAAATATCTTGAAAATCTCCTGAAATGTCAACCGCTGCTGGCGTAATAATGAAAATATATTGACTAATCTTTTGTAAGTTTCCCGATAAAGCAAAGCAAGAACCAGAAGCAAAGTCGAAAATTCGTTGTGCGATATCAAGGTCTAAGCCCTCCATATTAAGGACAATGGTACAATTTGCTAACAAGGTCTCAGTTATCTCTCTTGCATCTTCCATAGAAATTGGTTTGATTACACAAACCTCCATTCCAGCGGAACCCTTACGTGGACGAATAGCAGATATTTTACTTGGTGTGGTTTTTGGTTTACTCTTTGGTTGTGAAGTGCTTTTTGCTTTTGGTTCATCAAATGTATTAGTAGCATTATTATTATTTCTCTTAAAGAAAGGTTTCCTTGGACGTTCTTCCTCATAATCGTCCATATCGTCATCAAGAAAATCATCATCAAATCCGTCATAATCATCATTTAATTTCATTGCATTTATAAACTTGTCAAGTACACTCATTGTCTTCTCCCATTCATTATTAAAATATTATATCCCGTAATTTCGCTCACCAAAGATACCAGTTCCTACCCGAATCATTGTCGCTCCCTCTTCTATTGCAATGTGGTAATCGCCAGTCATACCCATACTAAGAGTACACATATTAACATTATCAATGTTTTTGCTTTTTATGTCAACATATAATTTTCTTAAGTCACGAAAAACCATGCGATTTTCCTCGGCATTTTCTACAAAGGGGGCAACGGTCATCAGCCCTTTAACATGGATACCCGAAAATTTTGCAATTTCCGTTACAAAGGCAGCACATTCTTCGGGATAGATACCATTTTTTGATTCTTCCTTTGCAACGTTTACTTCAACTAAAACAGGCATAATATGACCTCTTTTTTGTGCCTCTTTACTTACAGCTTCCGCTAGACGTAGGGAATCAATAGAATGAATTAGTGCAGCTTGTTCAATAATGTATTTTATCTTGTTACGTTGAAGATGACCAATCATATGCCATTTAATATCAGTTGGAAGAAGCGCACTCTTCTCTTTCATCTCTTGCGGTTTGTTTTCACCAAAACACCTAATATTATTTTGATAGGCATCCTCTAATAGTGAAATTGGTTTTGTTTTACTAACAGCAATTAACTGTATCTCACTACGATTACGACCGCTTTTTGCACATGCTGTCAATATTTTTTCTTCAACAAGTTCCAAATTTTCTTTTATCATCTTTTTTCCTAACGCAGCAGTTGTTCATCAGTTACTGTTTCGGCATTTAGAGCAATATAATCATAATGCGAAAGTCCAAAGGTAGAGCCATCTTGAATGATACAAAACTCTTCATTTTCATCAATAATGGTTATTTCACGAAAGATGGCATAGCCCTTGTTAATATTGTAAACACCCTGTAAGGTAGCGGTTTCATTTACTTGAAAACGTTCAGAAGAATCCTGCATAAGCACATAATCTCCCTCGTTAAATAAGCTAATATCAACGTAGAAATTATCATCATCAGCATCATACACTGTTGCATTTAAGTAATTAGTAACCGCTGAACCATCTTTATTATACGATTCACGAAGCAAACCAATTTCTACGGGGTGTTCCTCTTCAAATACGGCATACTCTTTTGGAATTTGATAAAAAATTCTATTTGCAATCGCAGATTTAGGAATCTTCAATCCAGAAGTTTTATTTAAAAGCAGTTCAATGTCCAAATGGCGATTGGTTGCATAGCGAATCAATGAATTTTGCATATCGATTTTTCCGAAAAAATCGTCACCATTTTGAATGAGTGAAAAAGCACTTGTAAAAATGGCACCATCTTTAACAAATCGAAATCGAACATTTTTTTGTTCACTTAATTCGGCAGCCATTCGCTTATCTAACACCGGAATCATTAAAGACCATTTTTCATCTGTTAAAAGTTTATATAAAGGTTCACCACTCTTAACAACAGAATTCACACGCAAGTTGGATCTTGTATGATTCTTCTTATTAAAATCAGCAATCGTAATATCTTCTACCTGTAAATCCTCATAGCCATCAACGGAATATACAACAATACCCTCCTGCTCTGCGGTGAATAGGTTCACTAAACTAGAGACACCACCTTGTAGCTCTCCTATCTCAGAAAGAGATTGCTCCGACGTCATTTCAATAATTCCACTTTCTGTATCGGCCTTAAAGTCATAGACAGATTGAAAATCTGTACTATTAAAATTGATACTAAAAGAAGAAAAGTTTGTTTTTAATTCCTTTAAGGCGGTGGGTGTTAAATTACTTTCGGAATTAATTGTATTTGTTGAAATTGCCTCTGCAAGTTTACCGCTTTCATCTATAGAGCAAATAATACTGCCTGTTCCAACCTTATTCCCCTCTCTAGCATAATAACTAACAGTTCCACTTTGTGTTGCGTTTACAAGTTTTTCCGTTCGCACACTTAACGCAGTATAATGATAGTTATTGGAAAGGGTACCAGCGGTTACCTCATATGCGGTTGTATGCTCAGTTGTTAGATACATTACAACACAAATAATCATATATATAAATAGTAACCCGAACATAACGGTTCCAATATTAAAAAATGGATATTTACGATAGTTAATTATTTTCTTATTTGTTTTTCGAGTACTCAAGATAAATTCCTCCTACCAAACTATTTTACCATGTTTGAGGTAGTTTGGCTAGAAGCACTTTAGAAAAGTAATTTCTTATGTCATAAAAAAGCCCCATGAAATCATCATAGGACTTTTAATATAACATATTATCTATTACAAAGAAATAATAACCCGGTCTTTCATTGTTTCAGGCAATTCATGTTCGTCAAGAGAAATGCTAATTGTAATCGAAATCTGGTGCTTTTCACTTACTTTATCAAGCTGTTCTAGTGTTTTTGCAACATCAGCATCTTCTAAATTTGCAATTTTCAAAAAACTATCTAAATAAAGCTGTTCCAAATCGTTGTCCTGTGAAAGAATCCCATAAATAAATCCAACAAACTCACAACTATTAGTCAGGTCATAATCACATACATTAATTAAACGAACCTTATTATTTAATTCATACATGTGCTTGCTATTCTTGTCAAGGTAAACAATATTGCCATGAGCGGTTTTTACCTCTGAATTAACTTTATCGAGAAGCTCTTTTGTCTTACCCTTTCCTTTTCTACCTGAAATAATCTGTATCATTGTAATCGCCTCCTTTAGTCTCTTTGTAATACAAATTTTATTAAATTATTATATGTACAATTATACTACTATTGTCTTTGAAACACAACATCTATTTGTTAATTTTAAACAACAATTCATTCATTTCTACATATAAGGTTTCCTTATCCTCAGCTTTTAAAATAATTGTAATAAAAGGGTCGCCATATTTATCCTTGCTATAAAGGGCTAAACAAGCTCCTGCTTCACTCGTCGTTCCCGTCTTTCCACCATAAACCAATATATCAGCAGGTGGAGTTGCCTGATTGATAAAGTAATGATTTGTTGATTCCCACATCACGCCACGAGATTCGTTATCAATCCCTGTAAATTCAGCATAATAGGTATGCTTGCTAATCATATCGTGAAAATCAGGATAATTTAGTGCTTCATGAAACATTAAGTATATGTCATATACAGTGGTATAGTGATTTTCATTTTGTAAGCCATGTGGATTCGTAAAATGAGTATTGGTAGCACCTATTCTACTAGCTTCTTCGTTCATCATTACCACAAAATTCTCGACAGTTCCACCAATATGAACGGCTACGGTCATGGAAGCATCATTACCAGAATTAATCATTAATCCATAGAGTAGTTGTCGCAAGGTTAACCTATCTCCGACATGTATTTCACATACCGAGGAGCCAAATTCGATATCCTTACATTCTTCACCAACAGTTACAACATCATCAAGATTGCCGTACTTTAAAGCGACTAAGGTTGTCATGATTTTTGTGATACTAGCTGGATAAAATTTTTCATGTAACCCCTTTGCATAGGTAACTTCCTTTGCGGCTACGTCAAAAATCGCACCAGCGGCGGCACTAATATTCAGACCGTCTAGGGAAATATCTTCACTGGCAACACATAAATCAGTTGCAAAAGAAGGTGCTATATCATCAGTAAAGCGCATTTTACCAACACCAAAAACAGGGTCATTTTTATCATAGGCAAAAAGAATAGGAGCTTCTTGCGTTTCCCTAAAAAACAGAATATATACAGAAGCACCAGCAATAAACAGAAATGCAATCATTAGAAATAAAAATCGCAGCATTGCCTTTCGCTCTCTTACTCTTCTATTTATTTTATCATTATTTGTACATTTCACGCCACTCAAGGTCTCCTCTATCAAGGGATTTAATCAGAAGCTCTGCTGTTGCAAGATTTGTTGCTAATGGAATATTATGAATATCACAAAGCCTAAAGATGTTTTTTACATCAGGTTCCCCTTTTTTAGGTGATAAAGGGTCACGAAGAACAATCATTAAATCAATTTCATTATTCTCGATTTGAGCCCCCATCTGTTGTTCGCCGCCTAATCGTCCAGCGAGATGTTTATAAATAGTTAAATTTGTCACTTCTTCTACTAACCGACCAGTTGTCGCTGTTGCAAAAAGTGTGTTTTTACATAAAATTCCTCGATAAGCAATACAAAAATTTTGCATTAATATCTTTTTCGCATCATGAGCGATAAGTCCTATGTTCATTTACGTTCTCCTTACTGATATTTTTTTGATTGCAGTCCGACATTTAATACAACACCAATTCCGATGAAAAAGCTAACCAAAGAAGAAATACCGGCACTAACAAATGGTAATGTAATTCCTGTATTCGGCATTAATCCAGTAGCAACACCAACATTGATAAAGCACTGAAAAGAAATTTGTGCCGCTAAACCGCAGCAAAGTAAGGTACCTGCCTTGGTTCGTGCTTGTCTGCCGATACGGACGCATTCAACAGCAATCACAAGCTCTAAAATAATAATAATACAACACCCTAAGAATCCCAACTCCTCACCAGCCACAGCAAAGATAAAGTCCGTTTGCGATTCTGCAATGAAATTACCATTTTTAACAGATGCAACCGCATTGTTATCTAAGCCTTTGCCATAAAGCTGTCCCGAACCAATTGCAATAATAGAATTACGTTGCTGATAGGATTCCGAATAATATTGGTCAGGATATAACCATGCTAAAATTCTAGTCATCTGATAGTCTTGCAAAAGTGTTTGAGCAGGATTTAGGATAATGCTAATCAACAATGCTGCTATCGGTGCCACTACTACCATAATACCACCGATAATTTTATAACTCAAGCCACCAATAAAAATCATTGCACAAAAAGCCATGACAATAGAAATTGCGGTTGATAAATCTGGCTGCCGTGCGATTAGTATTGATGGAACAGCTAGACAAATCAATGATAAAAAAACAATTTTAAAAGTATTGAGCTTTTCTTCAAATCGTGAAAAGAATGCTGCAAAAAATAAAATTAAAACAATTTTCATAATATCAGAGGGTTGAAATTGGAATACCCGTAAATCAATCCACCTCGTTGCACCATTTACTTCTTTTCCAAGAATAGGAACCAGTGCTAACATTACACAGCCAGCCGCATAAAATATCCAATAAAAATTTAACAACCATGAATAATCAAATAATGATACAATGACCATTGCGGTGATACCTAAACCAACTCCTAATATTTGTTTGAATTGAACCGATTCCTCTGCACTTCCGATTAATAGGATACCAATGATAGATAATGCCACTACCCAAAGAATCAAGCGGAAGTTATACTCTTTTAATTTATATTGTCTTAACATGTATTCCCCTTATTTGCATAGCTGTTTATAGTGTATGTCCACTTTCTTGTTAGTAGTTATTATCCTAGTCTGTTCTAGCATTGTTTTCTTTGTCATCGCTTAAGTATATTGCATTGCCAGTAATAATATTTTCTTCATCATCAAGATTAAATTGATATTTAATGATATCACCAGCGACCGCTGCCGCATTTTTGGAAGAATAGCCATTAGTGATACGAACAGCTATCGCCATTTCAGGATTCACATAAGGTGCATAACCAACAAATAAAGCATGGTTTGCATTGATGTTACTCTGCTGTGCGGTACCTGTTTTGCCAGCGATTTCAAAGTTTAAATCTTTGGAAAAATTTTCCAAAGCCACATTTTGTTTTGTTACAAGATTCATTCCTGCATGAAGTGTATCCCACAAGTCAGGTGATAAATCTACCTTATTGGAAACAACAGGTTCTGGCTCTTCTAAAATTTCGCCTTTGGAATTTGTGATTTTATCAATGAGTGTCAAATCATAAGCAGTTCCATTGTTGGCAATTGCCGTAACATATTTTGCTAGCTGTGTCGTTGAAAATGCTAGATTACCCTGTCCCATTGAGGTACGAATCGGATCCACACCCGCTAAACTTGGTGGGGTTTCGCTAACTTCAATGCCACTTACTGAATCTAAGCCAAAGGCTTCGGCATAGGGAATTAGTTTTTCCATACCAACCTCTGGAACATGTTTTGGGTTACCCTCTTCATTAAACTCACCTGTTAATCCTAACCGATAGCCAATGGTATTAAAGTAATAGTTACAAGATTCCTCAAGGGCATGTAGCATTGTTAAATCACCGTGAGCCCCAGCTTTATGTCGTTCCGAATAAATCCAACAGTTGATTGGTGGATCCGCCTCTTCAAACTTCCCATTACATGTAATCGGTTCATAAGTTCCGACTGCGCCTTCACCAACGCCAGCAATTGCTGTAATCATTTTAAAGGTAGACCCTGGAGCAATTGTTTCTTGTGTCGCCTTATTATAAAATGGCGTCGATAGGTCGGCATTTAATTTATTGTAATATGCACTATCCATAGTATTAGCCAAACGATTATTATCATAGCTAGGATAGGTTACGCAAGCTAAGACATCACCTGTATTAGGGTCAACAATTACAAGGGAACCAGAGCAAGGCTCTAAGGCTAATTGTGCTGGCGTTAATTCTAATTTCAAAATTTTGGATTTAATAAAGGAATATGCACTTAATGTTCCGTCTTCTAGCTGACGATATTCGTCTTGATTCATGGCTAAAATACCTTGGTCAAATAATAGCAAGCATACTGCCCGACCGCTCAAGCTTTCTTCTTTAATCATATATTTATATAGTTTTTGACTAAATGTATCATCATTACTCAAGTAGTCACAGAGATAGTCAGCAAGGGCACTACTAATTTCACGGCTATCTAAATACTTTGTATCCAAATCAATTTTACTAACATCTAGCCAGCCCATTGTAATGGCATAAGATAAATATTCCTGTAGACTAATACTTCCCTTTTTCCATGCAATTTGTATCTCATCAGCATTATCTATCAAATCAGCATTTAAAATACCAGTATTGTCAGACAATACTTCTTTTACAATATAGGAAAAATAATTTTGCCATTCAATATCAGCATTTTGAATATCATCAGCACTCGCATAATCATTATAAGCCATGGGAGTATCTGTTGTCATCTGATATTTGAGTTCAGTAAATACATTTGCACTCTTCTTTAAAAAGGCTTGATAGACACCTTTTTCATGTGCACTTGCATTTTCAGAAGCCAACTGTGTTGCGTCGAGAATATTATTTTCAAATAACGCATAATAAACATCATAGACAGGAATTCTAATATCATCACTGGAGTTTACATAGGCAGTGTTAAATTCCTTTTCGTCTATCATATTATTATAAACAATACCCGCAATACGTTGTTCTAAAATCTTATAACCAGCAATTTGTAAATCCGTATCAATTGTCAAATGGAGGTCACCACCAGCGATTGGTGCCACCTCTGAATCCGTTTTCAATATCTTACCTAGGTTATCCACATAGATACTTTTAGAACCATCAATCCCCTGTAGTGTAGATTCAAAGGTTTGCTCTAGCCCTGTTTTACCAACGATATCACCATGCTTATAAACATCACCATTTTCATTATATTCTCTAAGTTCCTCTGGTGAAATCTCGCCAGTATAGCCTAATAATGAAGAAAAATAAATCCCCTCGGTGTAGACCCGAACCGACTCCTCTAGGACATCAACACCAGCATAAACATCTTTATTTTCCATAATAAGAGCCACTGTTTTTTCACTAACATCTTTCGCAATGGTGGTGGTTATGTATTTTTGATAACTATTAGCGGCAACCTTGCTACGCATGATAACCAACTTTAAAATAGTTTCTTTATCTAATGATTCCATGGGGGGCAAACCATTTTCTAATAGCTCTTCATCAGTATAGTCTTCATTTAAAATGCCATACCATTTTTTACTGCATAAATCCATCATCATTTCTTCCGCCGTAGCTTCAAGCTCCGCCTTTTTTAAGTTCTTAACATATGCTTGACCATATATATCGGCCTTAAAACGTTCTAAGTTTTCTTGATTTTTAATCGTAAATGAATAATTTCCAGCACTATCGACATAAATGCCAAAATCCATTAAAATATCGTTGCCATTATCTTCAATCAGACGTAACAATCCATACATACTACTATTTAAGGAAAGGTTACGTTCCTTACTATTATTATAAGAATTGCTATCCTCAAAGGTTACAGAATAAGCCAGTCGATTGTACGCAAGTGGCTTGCCATTGCGGTCATAAATCTCACCACGAGTACTTTTAACGATAGGTTCTTTTTTGATTTGCAATGTGAAATTTGTTAAATAATCTTCACCATTAGTAATTTGCAATAAAAATAAACGCTGCATAAGAATCAGTGCTAATGCGAAGAATATAATAACTAAGATTCCTTGACGAGAATCTACTATTTTTTTAAGGTTTTCTTTGATATATTTAAACAAAACTATCAACACTCCTTTGTTCTATCTTTTCCAGCTTGCGGTTGAGGGCAAATAACAGCCGATAACAAATCATTGTTAAAATCATTGTATAAATTACATCGGGGATTAATATTCGTACTAAATAATAGAAAAATTCAGTTCTGCCACGTAATAAAAAATGACAAAGATAAAATACAATATTTATCCCAGTGGTACTAACAGCCGTCAATAGAATCGGCATTTTAATATCATCATCATAAAAAATACGATAACAATAACCATTGAAATATCCAATCAAGGTATAAAGTAAAGCATAAAAGCCAATGACCCCACCACTGAAGATATCTAGCAGCAAACCACTTAAAAACCCAACAAACATGCCCTCCTTTTTGCCACGCATAAGCGCAAACGAGACGGTTAATAACACTAATAAATTAGGGGCTATCGAACCAATAGTCAGTGCTTGCAGCACCGTACTCTGTAAGAGAAAGCATATAATAATCAGTACTATCATTACAATTCTGCGTTTCATAAGATTACTCCGTTTCTGTATCAGTAGCGGCTTCTGTATCTGTTTCAAGAACCATTTCTGTATCTGGCTCTATTCCTGAATCCAATGATTTTTGAGCCTCCTCCACTTCTTTTACAGCTTTAATTACAATGACCTCGTGTAGGTGTTTGAAATCAACAATTGGTGTTATTGTTCCTGATTTTGTTAAATTATTACTATCCATATCTAGCTCATTAATATAACCAATCAAGATACCTGGTAAGAATCGATTACTAACATCAGAAGTTACCACTTTATCACCCACGGTCACTTTATCATCAGTATCCGTCAGCATTAATAGATTAATAGTCCCCTCGTCCATCAGTCTTAAATCACCAGCAATTACACAATTATCAGAGGTTGATGTGACAGTTCCGCTAACATTGCTATTATCATCAATAATTGAACGGACAATAGACCATGTGGGGGAAACCTCTGTAACAATTCCCACCAAGCCACTGCCAACGATAACATTATTGTTTACTTGAATCCCATCATTTGACCCTTTGTTGATGGTAAAGACATTAAACCAGTTGCCGCTGGTATCTTTAGCGATAATTCTCGCCCCAACCTTATCATAGTCATCGAACTTTTTATCAAGATCATAGATTTCACGCAAGCGGTCAAGTTCTTCTTTGTCTGCTAGTAATTGAACATTTTGAGAAGTCAAGCTATCGACCTCGCTTTGCAATCGATTATTTTCCTCAACTAAGGTGTTGGAATCTTGAAAGTAAACGCCTTTATCAGAAAACCATTTACCAATGCTATTTAACCCATCTTGCATAGGTGTAATTACATAGCCAACAGTAGCACGAAGTACCCCTGATGTCATATCAGTAAGAAAAGATAAGGCAATCATCAAGCCGCAAAAAGCGATGATGATAATTAATAAGGATTTACTTTTTAACGAATTATTGAACTTCTTTTTCATAGAGCTTCCTCTTCTATAGTGTAATTCCCGTAAAATCCTTTATCGAAAATGTAAGTTTACGGAGTTCTGGACTGTTAATAATTTGTACCAAACCACGGGTGGTTGACATGATAGGTTCATTCGCACACATGGCATGAATACCAGTCATCTTGGTGACAAAATCTGTCATTCCTAAAAGCTGTGAGACACCACCAGTTAAATAAATGCCCTTTTGTTGAATATCAGCAACCAACTGTGGCGGTGTTCGTTCAATCGTGCCACGAATTGCTTCTCCAATCGTTTGTAGAGTATCACCTAAACATTCATTGATATCCTCTGAATAGACTTCTATAGATATCGGGAGTCCTGTTACAGCATGAATACCAAAAACAGTTGCTTTTTTTGAAGTATGTTCACCGATATATGCTAAATTATTCTTTAAAAATTCGGCGGTTTTTTCGCCAATATTTAAATTATATTTTCGTCTAACCATGCCGACGATATCCATATCAATTTGATTACCGCCATTCATGATTCGACGACCAATAATCACCTTACGTTCAGCAATGACACTGATATCGGTTGTTGCCGCTCCGATATTAACGAGCATATTTCCATTGGCATGAAGTACTGGAAGACCAATCCCAATAGAATCAGCAATCGTATTCTCAATCAGGGCAATCCGTTTGGCGTGAAGTTTACTTGTTAGTAGTTGAAAATAGGCGATTTTTTCAAGCTCGGTAGCATCTAATGGAACAGCGAAAAGTAAATCGGGATAGCCCGTAAAAATTCCCGCAAATTTCTTGAGCTGCTGTTTTAAAACAGTTTCTTGGTTTTTGACATCAGCAATTGCCCCATCTTGCATGGGTCTAGCAATGCTGACATTTGTTGGGGCTTTTTCATATATCTCATATGCCGCACGTCCAATCGCAATTACATTTTTCTGATTCCGAAGGGCAAGCATATTTTTTTCACAAAGGTGCTTTTTTTCGTTTTTATCGGATATTTTAAGGCTGTCTGTTCCTAAATCAACAGCACAAATACGGCGAAACAACATATGGTCTCTCCTTTATTTCATAAAGATTCTATTCGATAAATAAAACCTTGTTTTCTCTAAAGCTAAAATATTTAATATCACCGATGATAATATGGTCTAGCAATTCAATACCAAGCATTTCACCAGCTTGTTTAATTCGTTCCGTAAGGAGGATATCTTCTTGACTGGGGGTCGGGTCACCACTGGGGTGATTATGAATGATTATAATTGATACCGCATGATAATGAAGTGATTGTAAAAAGATTTCTCGCGGTGAAATTAAAGAGGCATTTACAGTCCCTTTAGAAATAATCTGCTCCCCTAATAAACGATTTTTGGTATTTAACATCATTACATGAAGTTCTTCTTGGTCACAGTGCCTTAAATCTTCCATATAGTAAGACGCAATTTGCACTGGACTATTAAAATCAAGACTATCCTCAACACGTTTTTTGGAAATTCGTTTTGATAATTCTAAAATACATTTAATCTGAATCGCCTTTACTTTCCCAATGCCTTTAATTTTCATTAAATCGGCAGGGCTTAATTGATATAAACCAAGTAAACCAGGGGTACTAGGTGACCCATTTAGCACTTTTTTCGACAAAGAAACCGCCGAAATTCCTTTGGCACCAGTTCTTAATATAACTGCCAAAAGTTCAGCTTCGGAAAGTGCTTGTGTGCCATATTCTAAACATTTTTCATATGGCTTTTCATTTGTTGGTAAATCTTTCATTGTTGAAACTTCATTCATATTTGTTATTTAGGCTCTCTCCCACTATCGTACCTAATAACTGATTATGGATAATCTTTTATATTCTACCATACATCAAAAACAATGTATACACCTTGAATCTTAAAGAATCTTAAAATTTATTAAGGTTCGGTTCATATTCGCTAATGATTGTTTCTGCTGCTTTTAAACCATCAATTGCTGCTGAAGTAATCCCGCCAGCATAACCAGCACCCTCTCCGCAGGGAATCATTCCCCCGATATTACTCTCAAAGTTACTATTTCGCTCTATTCGTACAGGCGAAGATGTCCGGCTTTCCACACCCGCAAGGATTGCATCTGTACGATTAAAGCCCGATAAAATTTCCCCACAGGACATTATACCCTCTTTCAAGGACTGATAAATGGTGTCTGGAAAACAGGTATGTAAAGCTGCGAAAGTATAACCACCTTTGATCTGTGGGGTAACATCACCAAAGCCTTTGGATACTCGCTTCTCCACAAAGTCTTCAAATAATTGCAGTGGCACCATACCCTTTCCAATGTTAAAAGCGGCCGTTTCTAATTGACGTTGAAATGCTATTCCCGCAAGGGCATCAGTACTGCAAAAATCCGCTGGTGTTACTGTAACAACCATTGCACTATTTGCATTTTTGCTACCTCGATTTTGATAGCTCATTCCATTTACGGCGGTCATGCCATGTTCGGAAGAGGCATTTACGATATAACCACCAGGACACATGCAAAAGGAATAAATTCCACGGCCATTCGCTAATTGTCTTGTTAGCTTATAGTCGGCAGCAGGGAGGAGGTTATCCGCATGGGCAATACCATATTGGTTCGCATTAATCATTGCTTGGGGGTGTTCTATTCGAATGCCTACAGCAAAGGACTTTGCTTTCATATATAGGGACTTTTCTTGCAGCATAAAAAAAGTATCTCTCGCACTATGTCCAATTGCCAAGATTGCTTTTTCGGCAGCGATACGCTCGCTCTCGTTGATAATCACTGCCTGTAATTGCTGTTCCTTAATAACAAGGTCAGTTACCTTACTAGAAAAGCGGATTTCACCACCCAGCGAAAGAATTTCTTTGCGAATGTTTTTAACAACATTGCAGAGGATATCCGTTCCAACATGTGGTTTGTTTAGATATAAAATTTCCTCGGCAGCCCCTGCTTTAACCAAGGTTTCTAAAACATAACGATTTCGACCAAAGGGGTCTTTCACCGAAGTGTTTAGCTTTCCATCAGAAAAGGTTCCCGCACCACCCTCTCCAAACTGGACGTTTGATTCGGTATCTAAAGAACCGCCATTCCAAAAGGTCGTTACCTTTTGCTGTCTCGTATCAACAGCTTCTCCACGTTCTAAGATAATCGGACAAAATCCCGCTCTAGCAAGCAATAATCCGCAAAACATTCCCGCTGGACCAAAGCCAACAACAACAGGTCTAGTATTTAGTGATTTATCGCCGTATGTTGGGATTTGATAGGGATTTTTGGTTATCATTTTGATAGAAACATCTTTGATTCGCTGCATTATCAGTTGTGGTTCTTGCACTTTGGCTTCAATAGTATAAACAAACATCAACTGTGGTTTTTTACGAGCATCAATTGACTTTTTTGTGATTTGATAAGAAAGCAGTTGTGCTTCCTTAATTCTTAACCGTTTTAAAATTTGTTTTTTTAAATCCATTTCGGTGTGATTGATTGCTAATTTTAATTGTTGGATTTGAATCATCTTCGTTCCCTTTCCGTTAAGGTAGCTCCAGCATGTGAGCCTGCGATATAAGCACTGGTCCATGCCCATTGTAAATTAAAGCCGCCACAAAGTCCGTCAACATCTAGGAGTTCTCCAGCAAAATAGAGACCCTGCCGATAAATAGAATTTAGATTATTATCAACTTCATTTAAGGGGACTCCCCCAGTGCATATCTGTGCCATCTCAAAAGATTTTGTTGCACTAACTGTTAGCATACAATTTTTCGCTAAATTCACCAACATATCTATATCTTCACCACATTGTTTTTTGAATGCGGTCAATAGTTTTTTCGGTAATATTCCCGTAAGCGATGATTTTACTGCAATTGAGCGTAATTCGTCTATTTCATATTCAGGAATCAAATCTAAATGTAACTGAACGGATTGATTTTTATGTAAGGCTCGTGCGACCAAGCCACTTAACTGGAAAATAACAATTCCCGAAACCCCATAGTCCGTCCATTGGATTTCGCCCGTTTCACGAGCAACAATCACATTATCAACAACTAAACAAACATTTCCACGATGACGGACACCTGCCGCCTGATGAATAAACGTTTCCTTTACGATTAATGGAACTAACGCTGGTAAAACAGGCACAATTTGGTGTCCTAGCTTTGTTGCCAAGGCATATCCATCGCCAGTGCTTCCCGTTTGGGGAGCCGCTTTACTGCCTGTACAGATAATCACCGCATCAGCAGTATATTTCCAAGTTTTTGTGAAAACGGTCCAATCACCTGCTAGGAGTTGTTCAGAAGCCGTTTGTTCTATGGACGTTACTTCTTCTAAACATTTAATTTTGACCTTTAAGCGTTTTAATTCAGCAAGCAATAATTCATTTACACTACTAGCTTGTTCCGTATAAGGGTAAACATAGGATTCTTTGGTTCTTGTCAATAACCCGATTTCCCGAAAAAATGCCAAGGTTTTAGTGATGGATAGTTGTTTTAAGTATTTATCAACAGCAGAATGATTCGAGCTGTAAAAACAGTCCGAATTACTCGTTACGTTCGTTATATTACATTTACCGCTGCCAGTCAGTAACAGCTTTTTGCCAATTTTTTCGTTTTTCTCTAAGATGGTGACAGTGACCCCAGCTCTTGCCGCAAATATTGCTGAAACAAGTCCCGATGCGCCGCCACCAATGACAATAACATTTTTCATGCGTCCTCCAAGATGGGTGCAAGGATATCTTTTTTCTCCAAGGTGGGTGAAAGAATTCCTTTATTAATCAAAGCCTGTAAAGACATTAAAATCCCATATTTAGCATGATACCAAGTAAGTCCCCCTTGAAAATATACCGCATAGGGCGGTTTGATTGGTCCATCAGCACTAAGCTCAATCGAGGAGCCTTGAATAAAGGTACCAGCGGCCATAATGACTTCACTATCATATCCTGGCATTGCCCATGGTTCAGGCGTTACATAGCTATCAATCGGTGCGGCGGCTTGAATCCCCTCACAAAATGCAATGACACTCTTCGCATTACCAAATTCGACTGCTTGAATAATATCATGACGTGTTTCACTGCTATTTGGAATCACTTTATATCCTAGCTTTTCGTAAATATTAGCTGCAAAAACGGCACCCTTTAGCGCACTGGCAACCACTGTTGGTGCTAAGAATAGTCCTTGATAAAAAGAAGCAATAATCCCCAAAGATGCCCCGACCTCTTTCCCAAGTCCTGGTGAGGTTAAACGATAAGCAGCATTCTCAATACATGCTTTGGTTCCTACAATATAGCCCCCAATTGGGGCCAATCCACCCCCTGGATTCTTAATTAAAGAACCAACCGTCATATCGGCACCGACATCAGATGGTTCGATGGTTTCAACAAATTCCCCATAACAGTTATCAACCATACAAATAAGCTGTGGGTTTATTTCTTTTATAAATGCAATGACCTCGCCTATTTGTGTGACAGAGAGCGTTTTTCTAGTTTGATAGCCCTTGGAACGTTGAATTGCAATCACTTTCGTTTCTTTTGTAATGGCCTTTTTAATTGCTGGAAAATCAAAATTTCCATCTGCAAGCAGCTCCACTTGCCTGTAAGTGACACCATATTCTGCCAAGGAGCCTTTAGAAGCACGAATTCCAATGACTTCTTCTAAGGTATCATAGGGCTTCCCTGAAATAGATAATAATTCATCACCAGAACGTAAATTTGCTGACAAAGCAAGTGCCAAGGCATGTGTTCCACAAGTAATCTGCGGACGAACCAAGGCATCTTCTGTATGAAAAACAGAAGCATAAACACTCTCTAGGGTATCCCGTCCTAAATCATTGTAACCATAGCCACTACTGCCGTTTAAACATTCCGCACTAACATGGTGTTTATGAAGTGCTTGCATTACCTTTAACTGATTATATTCGGCAACCTTATCTATTTTTGTGAAACGTTTTTTTAATGAATTTTCTATTTGTTTTCCTAAATGATAGACCTGATTACAAATTCCAAGGTCAGCATATATCTTTTTCATCAAGAATTTCCAATATCCTTTCTAGTAGTTGTTTATTGTCACGCTGATACGTCGATTTATCTAGCCAAATTACTTCCCGCTCTCGCTTAAACCAAGTGAGCTGCCTTTTGGCAAAATGGCGGCTGTCACGCTTAATTAAATAAACAGCTTCCTCAAGGGTACATTCATTATCTAAATAAGCAAACAATTCCTTATAACCCAAGCCCTGCATAGAAACAAGGGCACGGGTATATCCTTTTTCCTTTAACATCTTTACTTCATCAACAAGTCCCTGTGACAACATAATATCCACCCGCTGATTAATTCGTTCATAAAGGTAGTCACGCTCATCATTTAAGACAAAATAAGCAAAATCATATGGTGAGGTCTTGTGCTTTTCTGCTTCATTATGCTGTGATATTTGCTTTCCTGTTTCATGATAAAATTCCAATGCCCGAATAACCCTTTTGCTATTATTTGCATGAATCTGTTTTGCTGCATTAGGGTCTACCTTTTCTAGCATTTCATGAAGATAACAAGCACCATGGCTTTCCTTTAATTGTTCGAGTTCTTTACGAAAATCATCATTACACCGACTCGTAGTAAAGTCGATATCATAAAGCACTGCTTGAATATAAAATCCCGTACCGCCAACAATTATCGGGATATTACCACGCTCATAGATTTCTTCTATACATTTTTTGGCACGACGCTGAAATTCTACAACATGGAATTCATGTTCAGGCATTATTAAGTCAATGAGGTGATGGGGAATACCCTGTTGTTCTGCTGGCATAATCTTAGCAGAACCAATATCCATATATTTGTATACCTGCATGGAATCAGCGGAGATAATCTCACCGCCAATTCGTTTTGCCAAGGCAATAGATAATTCTGTTTTTCCTACTGCGGTAGGTCCTGTTAAAATAATTAATGGTTTTTTCATTTTACACAATCCGTTTAAACTTTTTCTCTAATTCATATTTTGTCATAGCAATAATCGTTGGTCGTCCATGTGGACAGTTATAGGGATTTTCCAAGGTTAGTAGTTCATCAATAAGTGCTGTGGCTTCTGAAGCAGATAGCCGATTGTTGCCCTTAACTGCCGCTTTACAAGACATTAATGCGACCTTTTCATCAATCATATTAGCTTTTATTCGTCCAGTTTCCGAGGCTAGACTGTCAAGCATTTCAACAAACAGCTCTTTTTGTGCCAAACCAAAAAGATTTCCAGGAACAGCACGAATCGCATATTCTTTCCCGCCAAAGGGTTCGATTTCAAACCCAATTTTCACAAAATTATCTAAATATTTATTTAATAAGACCTCTTCTTGCATATTTAGGCTAAAGATAAGGGGTGGACTAATCTGTTGTGAAGTAAATTCCTTTTTGGCAAGTCCAGCCATTGTCCGCTCAAAAAGAACCTTTTCATGTGCTGCATGTTGGTCAATCAAGTACATCTTTTCCTTAAACTCAACAATCCAATATGTATCAAACACTTGTCCAATGAGACGGTGTTCCTTAACATTTTCTTTGCTTAACAGCTTTTCAGAGAAAAACTCCGCTTGTTGGTAAAGTGTATTATCCTGTTGATAAGGTGATTTGTCTTCCTTTAGGGTATTTTCTGTATTACCATTTTGGGGTAATGTATCGGCAGTTATCGTTAGCTGTGAACCATTTTTTGTAGTCGGCAAAATGCTTCCACTTCTCGTAGTTTCAGAAGTCATTGTTTCTGGTGTTGTTTCAGGAGCTGTTTTTGGAAGTATATCGGAAACTGCTTTGGAAGTTGAATTTCCTTGTGCCAATCTTGTTTTTTCAAAGGGTTCAGGAACTTTAATATCAGAAGTTTTCATCTGTGGAGCTTCCAGTGTCTTTTCCTTTTTTGATACCGTTACTTCTGGAATCATTTCCCGCTTGCTTAACACCGCTTTCATCGTTTCATGTATAAGCGAAAACATTTTCTCATTATCAGCAAAACGCAGTTCCATTTTCGTAGGGTGGACATTAATATCTAATAGGTCACCAGATATCGTAAAATGTAATGCGGTAAAAGGGTATTTATGCTGCATCATAAAGCCTTTATAGGCATCTTCAATCGCTTTGGAAATAATACTGCTTTTAACGTAACGTCCATTAATAAAATAATTTTCGTAATTGCGATTCCCTCTGGAAATTACAGGCTTTCCTATGAAACCAGTGATTTCGACATCTTCTGTTGCAATATTTATAGTAATTAAATTAGCGGCAATCTCTCGCCCATAAACACCGTAAATAATATCCTTTAGGTTTGTATTTCCAGAAGTATGCAGCTTGGTTTTATTGTTATTAATAAATTTAAACGCAATTTCGGGGTGTGAAAGAGCCATTCGTTCCATCAAATCACTGATATAACCCGCTTCTGTAATCGCTGATTTGAGGAATTTTTGACGAGCTGGTGTATTATAAAAAATATTTCGGACAAGAAAGGTTGTCCCCTCAGGGGCTCCAATTTCTTCAATCGTTTCAGGGATACTGCCATTAATTAGATATCTTGTTCCTGTCAAGCTCCCTGCGGTCTTGGTGATTAATTCCACTTGACACACGGCGGCAATACTAGAAAGTGCTTCCCCACGAAACCCTAATGAGGTTACGCTTAAAAGGTCTGTGACCTTTGTGATTTTACTGGTAGCATGACGAAGAAATGCCTGTGGCACCTGTGTAGAATCAATGCCCTCACCATTATCAGTGATACGAATAAGTGAAATTCCGCCGTCTTTAATTTCGACAGTTACAGCACCTGCACCAGCATCAATCGCATTTTCTACCAGTTCTTTGACGATGGAAGCTGGTCGTTCAATCACTTCACCCGCAGCAATTTTATCAATTGTATTTTGGTCTAAAACCGTAATATTTTTCATCGTATATATCCTTTCGCATTACCAACGATTCTTTAATTTATTTTGCAGACTATTGACAAAATTAAGTGCTTCAATTGGCGTTAGGGTGCTTATATCAATTTCATGCAATTCCCTAATAATATCATCATCTTTGACGGCATCAAAAAGCGACATTTGTTCTAAATCAACTTGGTCATATGCCTTTTTTATTTTTTGCGCTGTTCCTGTATTGGCACTAATCTCACTCACTTTTTCAGTGATATCCGCTTCACTTAATTTTCCAGCCAATTCTTTGGCTCTTTCAATAACCGAATCAGGAACCCCAGCTAATTTAGCAACTTGTATACCATAGCTCTTATCAGCACCGCCCTTGATGATTTTTCGTAAAAATACAATGTCATCGCCCTTTTCTTTGACGGCAATACAATAATTGTTAACGCTGCTTAATTTCCCCTCTAATTCCGTCAGTTCATGATAATGTGTCGCAAATAATGTCTTTGCACCTAAAAGTTTTGGGTTGCTGATATGTTCGACAACTGCCCAAGCAATACTCAGACCATCAAAGGTACTCGTCCCCCGTCCGATTTCATCAAGGATTAACAGGCTTTTTGGTGTTGCATTTCTTAAAATATTGGCAACCTCTGTCATCTCAACCATAAAGGTACTCTGTCCAGAGGCAAGGTCATCAGAAGCCCCCACCCTTGTGAAAATGCGGTCAACCACTCCGATAGTTGCACTCTTTGCAGGAACAAAGCAGCCAATTTGTGCCATTAAGACAATTAATGCTGTCTGTCGCATATAAGTGGATTTTCCTGCCATATTAGGACCTGTAATAATGGAAATTCGGTTTTTGTTACTATCTAAATAGGTATCATTATTGATAAACAGGTCATTGGTAATCATTTGTTCGATAACGGGGTGTCTACCATCTTTGATATCAATAGCACCTTTTTCATTTATATTCGGACGTACATAGTGATTTTTCTCAGCAACCATTGCTAAGGTGGTGATTACATCTGTTGTCGCCACTGCTTTGGCGGTGGTTTGAATCCGTGCTACTTCCCCCGCAATTTGGTCTCGAATCGCACTGAATAATTCGTATTCTAAAGCAAACAGCTTATCCTCTGCCCCTAAAATGATATCTTCTAATTCCTTTAACTCAGGGGTGATATAGCGTTCGGCATTTGCTAATGTTTGCTTTCTTGTATAATGCTCTGGAACCATATTTTGGTAGGAATTTGTCACTTCCAAATAATAACCAAAAACCTTGTTATATTTTATTTTCATTCCTTTAATTCCAGTTGCCGCACGTTCTCTTTCCTCTAATTCCGAAAGCCATGTTTTACCCTCTGTTTTGGCTTTGCGTAAGCGGTCAATTTCTTCATGATAGCCCTCTTTGATAATACCGCCATCTTTAATTGCGATCGGCGGCTCTTCAATAATAGAACGCTCAATCAAGTCGCATAAATCTTCTAAAGGATCCAACTCCTTTGTAACCTCTTTGACGAAGTCACTGCCAATTTCGCCTAAAATGTATTTAATATGCGGCAGCATCGCCAAGGAGCTTTGGAACGCAATCATATCTCTTGGATTTGCGGATTTATAACTAATTTTACTAATCAAACGTTCTAAATCATATACGGGATTTAAATACTCACGAATTTCTTCACGACTAATGGTGCTATGATAAAATTCACCCACC
>JGI994J12354_10001329_pt1 | contig 25044 bp, 21 predicted proteins | sample IntmicLarv3ML3BL_FD_12354 | JGI IMG/M metagenome (IMG submission 12354)
CGACNTCACTTCACAATCTTCCATGTAAAGAGCAAATCCTCCATTTCCTTCGCGGAGGGCGCGCGCTCCGTCACGACCTGCAAATCCTTGCCCTCCGGCAAAAGCACATTGTCAATGTTTTGCACCAAAAGTCCGCCTGATACCTTCTTTAGGTCAAAGGACGAATCCGGCTGCTTCCGCGCGATATCCGTCAATTGCAAAATACGCAAGTTCTTTTTCTTGCTCAACACATCGAAAGCCTCATCCGTAAACGCCGGTGCGAGGATGATTTCCAGGAAAATCTTACTCATTTCCAGTGCCGTTGCCTTGTCCACCTCGCGGTTGCACACCACAATCCCGCCATATACAGACATGGGATCGGACTTATACGCCTTCATATACGCGTCATAAATCGTGTCCGCACTGCCCACGCCGCAGGGGTTCGAATGCTTGCAGGCCACAACCGCGGGCTCGTCAAACTCGCGGCACAGCTCCAGCGCGCCATGCGTGTCGTTGATATTATTAAAGGAAAGCTCTTTGCCGTGGAGCTGCACGATGTCTGTCAGCATCCCCGTTGTGTTCCCAATTTCTTTGTAGAACGCGGCTTTCTGGTGCGGGTTCTCACCATAGCGCATGTCCTGCACGCGCTCATAGGTCAAGGTGAGCGTCTCGCCTAAAACCGGCACGCCTGCCTGCTCCGCTACATATTTCGCAATCAACGCATCGTAATGCGCCGTATGCGCGAACACTTTTGCGCACAACTCAAACTTCGTCGGCTGCGACACCTCGCCCAAATCCTTTAATTCCGCCAGCACACGGACATAATCCGCCGGGTCCACCACGACCGCGACATCCTTGTAGTTCTTCGCCGCGGCACGAATCATTGTCGGTCCGCCGATGTCGATGTTCTCAATCGCGTCAGCAAGCGACACGTTCTCCCGCAGAATCGTCTGCTTGAACGGGTAGAGGTTCACGATAACAAGGTCAATCGTCTCAATACCCAATGCTTCAATCTGTCGCATATGCTCCTCATCGTCGCGCATGGCAAGGATGCCGCCATGGATTTTCGGGTGCAGTGTTTTCAATCGCCCGTCCAGGCATTCCGGGAATCCTGTTACATCCGAGATGTTCCGCACAGCGATGCCCGCGTTTTGCAAAATCGCGCTTGTACCGCCCGTCGAGATGATTTCGTAGCCAAGCCGTACCAGCTCTTGTGCGAGCTCGACCACGCCAAGCTTGTCCGACACGCTGATGAGTGCTCTTTTCATTTTTATATCCCCCTTTAATGGATTAACACTTTCTTCACAAAGCATACATATATATGTTACACGCTATCGTGTGAAATTTCAAGGAAAATTCGCGAAAAAAGTAATTTCACCGATTGCAAAATTTCCTTTTTTCGCCTATACTATATAGTATTGAAGCGGTGCAAGGAGTTGCCGCTATCATTCATATTTAAGGGAGGAAATGTATGGACAAGTTTTTCAAGCTTTCCGAAAGCAAGACCAACGTCCGCACGGAGATTATCGCCGGCGTGACGACCTTCTTCACAATGGTGTATATCATCTTTGTGAACCCGAACATCCTGAGTATGACGGGGATGTCTTGGGGCGGCGTGTTTGTCGCGACGATTCTCGCCGCGGTTGTCGGCACGCTCGTGATGGCGCTGGTTGCGAATGTGCCGTATGCACAAGCGCCCGGCATGGGTTTGAACGCGTTCTTCACGTTCACGGTCTGTTTCCAGCTTGGTTTTGACTGGCGCGAGGCGATGGCGCTCGTGTTCATCTGCGGTATCATCAACATTATCATCACAGCTACAAAGATTCGTAAGAGTATTATCAAGGCGATTCCTGAATCGCTGCAAAACGCAATCGGTGGCGGTATCGGCATTTTCATCGCCTATATCGGCATCAAGAACGCGGGTTTCCTGTCCTTTACGGCTGACCCCGGTACGTATGCGGACCTCGGCGGTACGATTGTGGCAAATTCATCCATCGTGCCTGCGCTGGTGAATTTTGACAATGCTGCGGTTATCGTAGCGCTGGTCGGCCTGATTGTGACCATCGTGCTTGTCGCGTTGAAGGTCAAGGGCGCTATCTTCATCGGCATCGTGATTTCGACAATCATCGCCATCATCACGGATGTTACGACGCTTCCGACGGCAGATAAGATTGTGGATTTCGGTGCCATTGGCGCGGTGCAGGATACAGCCTTCGCCTTCTTCGGTGAAGTCGGGCTCAAATCACTGTTCCAAGATGCGGATAAAGTTTTCCTCACGATTGTGACCGTTTTCGCGTTCAGCCTGTCTGACACATTCGACACCATCGGCACCTTCATCGGCACAGGCCGCGTGAGCGGTATCTTTGACGAAAGCGACGAGAAAGCACTTACGGAAGGTAAGGGCTTTAAGTCCAAGATGGATCGCGCTTTATTTGCGGACGCCACAGCAACCTCTATCGGCGCGCTGTTCGGCACATCCAACACTACAACATATGTCGAGAGCGCGGCAGGCATCGCGGCCGGTGGTCGTACCGGCTTGACGAGTGTTGTTGTTGCGATTTTGTTCCTTCTTTGCCTCCCCTTTGCGAACTTGTTCGGCATCGTGCCGGCGGAAGCGACGGCACCGGCGCTCATCGTTGTGGGCGTTATGATGATGTCCAGCTTCGTCAGCATCAAGTGGGACGATTTCGAAGAAGCGGCTCCGGCGTTTATTACGGTTGTCATCATGGCCTTTGCGTACAGCATCAGCTATGGTATCGCCGCCGGTTTCTTGATTTACTGCATCATCATGCTTTGCAAGGGTAAAATCAACAAGGTACATCCGATTTTACTTGGTGCGACGGCGTTGTTCATTTTGAACTTTGTCATTGCCGCCATACGGTAAGGGATTCTATAAAAGCAAAGCCCCAGCGCTATATGGCGTTGGGGCTTTATCGTTATTTCACAAAATAGCAGTAATCCAGTATCACATTGTCCTTTTCGTCCGGCATTGTGAAGCGCGGACAGTGGCACCGCTCAAACGACCACAGTGCGCCGTCTGCGTCGGGAATGATTTCCATCCCGGCTTCGGCAAGCTTTCCGGCGCATTCACCGATGGGGTCATGCACTTCCTCCTCCGGGCCGTAAATCCAGCATACGCCGAGGTTCGTACCGGTGGGATAGTCGATGTGGACGAAACCGTCCGGTACGGGCGTGTCCGCAGGTGTCATCATGCCAATCCAAACCTCAAATGGTTCGCCGTCCTTACGGCGTTCCAATCCGATAAACGCGTCGCCGTCTTTATCGTAACCTTCAATCGTGTGCAGCGTTTCTGTGCCGACGAGATTCTCAATCACGTCGAAGCCGTTGTCACCGAACATCTCGCCCCAGCCGTTGAAATCGTCGAATTTCCGCCCGATGAACCGCAGGGCGGGGAGGGTTTGTTTGAATACCTTGAGGATTTCAGTCATTTTATTTCCTCCTTATATTTGCGTGATGCGTACCTGCTCCAGCAGCCGCTTGTAATCCGCCAGCGTACCGAACTGTGTGCCCTCGTGCATGATGGTTGCCGAGGCGAGCGCCACGCCGCGCCGCAGCATTTCCTTCGCACTTGCGTCGTCTGCCGCCGCGGTCAACAAACCGGCGAGCATACTATCGCCTGCACCCTGCACGCTTTTCACCTCGACAGGCAATGCCTCCGCGAACAGCGCCGCCGTTTTCGTCACGAGCATAGCGCCTTGTGCACCCAGCGACAGGCAGCAAACCTGCGCCCCGCGTGAAAGCACCTCGCGCGCGGCACGCAGTTGCTCCTCCCGGGTTTGCAACGGCCGCTCTGCGAATTGCTCCAGCTCATCCAAGTTCGGCTTCACGATATACGGCCCCGCAGAGAGCGCCTGCTTGAGCGCGTTCCCGCTCGTATCCACCGCAAAGCGAAGGAAAGGACGTGCCGCCTCTCGCATGATGTCACGGTAAAAGCTATCCGGCACACCGGGCGGGAGACTGCCGCTGAGGACGAGGAATACAGCACTTTGCGCTGCGCGTAAGATGGCCGTTCGTATCGCGGAAAGCGCCGCAGCGTTGATGGCTGTGCCGCGTTCGTTCAGCTCGGTCATGACACGCGCGCCGGTTTCAAACAGCTTGCAATTTGTCCGCAGCGCACCTGAGGCCGGTACCAGCATTGCGTCGATTCTGCCGCGTTCTAAAACGCGCTCCAGTACACCCGCGCTTTCGGAAAACGAGAAAGAAATCGCTTTGGAGTGGATTCCAATCCCCGCAAGTGCGAGGCTGACGTTCAGCCCTTTGCCCGCCGCGTCCGTGCGCGTAGATACCACGCGATTTGTCCCGCCGTAAGCGAAGCCCTCCACGCAGATGGTTTTGTCAATACAGGGGTTCATGGTGACAGTCGTAATCATCGTTTATTCCCGTGTTTGTCGATACGCGTGTGCATGACGGCACTCGGTTTTTTTACCGCAAACGCATCCGCCACTTGCTGGTTAATGTTAATCACGCAGGCATCACAATAGCGCCCGCGCGGGATGGGCTTGCCGCAGTTGTCGCATTGCAAAGCGCTGCCCATACCCTGGGAGACCTCGAGCCGACCTTCACGCAGGTATTTCAACAGTTTCTTGACAGACACACCTGTCTCCGTCGCTACTTCCTCCAACGGGGAGTTGGGATGCTCCTCGATGTATTTTTTTACTTCCTGGAATATTTTTTCTTCCTCTTTTTCACAAGGTTCACAGATTGGACTGCTCATCCGGGTGAAAAGCTTGCCGCAGCGCGGGCAGTTTACGATGTCCATAAAAGTCTCCCCCTTCGGTTGTTTGCTGTGTTGTTGTTTTATCAAATCGAAACCCACCAATGCACGCCAAATTTGTCAAGTATGCTGAAAAAGGTCATGTTCGAATCCGGCGTTAGGTGAAATGCCTTTTTGTATAGCTCCACCGCTTCCACGGAGCCCTTCACATAAATTTGTGCGCCTGATTTCATTGCGCGTGCCTCCTTATATGTGTATTAAATAGCAATCCACCAGTACACACCGAATTTATCTACTACACTGAAGCCGTACACCGTGCCGGTGTTGTCCCAGCCGGCTACAGTGGGTCCGTTCGGGCTTTCATTGATGCGTGCTTCCGCGCTGAGCACGGCATACGCGTGGTCAACGGCCTCCTTCGTGCCGAGGCTACACGCGTTAAATGCCATAACAGGGCGTTTTGTTTCCGTATGGCACAAACCTAACGTATCCTCTGCCACGTAAATAATCTCATTCTCGCCGGACATCAGCGAGACATGTTCATAGGTTCCGTCCGCGTTAAAGCAGGTCATTTCCGGGTTGGGCATCAAGCTAAGCGCCGCCTTATACAACTCCATGGCATCCACAGAGCCCTTCACATATACTTGGCAGCATGATTGTACTGTGCGCGCCTCCTCATTATATCTTTACTGCGGGAAGCCAACCTTCTTTTTCACCTTTTGAATGGTTCTGGCGGCGAGGCGGTTCGCTTTCTCCGCGTTGCCCTTAATCACGCCGTCGATATACGCTTTGTCCGCTGACAGCTCCGCGAACCGTGCCTGAATCGGGCGGAACGCATCCACGACCGTCTCGCCCACAGCCTTTTTGAAATCACCGTAGCCCTTGCCTGCGAAGTCTTTCTCCGCCTCCTCCACGGTCTTGCCTGTCAGTGTGGCGTAGATCGTGAGCAGGTTCGTGATGCCCGGCTTGTCCGCCGCCGCGCGCACCTCGCTGCCGGAATCGGTCATGGCACGCTTGAACTTGCCCATGATGATGTCCGGGGAATCCAGCAGGAACACGACATTGTTCATGTTTTCCGATTCCGACTTGGACATCTTCTTCTCCGGCTCCTGCAAGCTCATGATGCGTGCGCCGACCTTTCGGATATACGGCTCCGGTATCGTGAACACATCGCCGAAAACACCGTTGAACCGTTGCGCCACGTCGCGGCAGAGCTCGATATGCTGCTTCTGGTCGTCCCCGACCGGTACGAGATCGGCCTGATACAGCAGAATATCTGCCGCCATCAGCACGGGATAGGTGAACAGCCCGGCGTTGATATTGTCCGCATGGCTGGCTGATTTCTCCTTAAACTGCGTCATGCGGGACAGCTCGCCCATATAAGTAAAACAATTCAAAATCCATCCCAGCTCCGCATGTGCGGGTACATGGGACTGCATGTAGATGATGTTTTTCTCCGGGTCAAGCCCCGTTGCGATATACAGCGTCAACAGGTCGCGTGCCTTTTTGCGGAGCTGCGCCGGGTCTTGCCGCACGGTAATGGCGTGCATATCCACCACGCAGTACAGGCAATTGTACGCTTCTTGCAAGTCGCCCCAGCTTCTGATGGCGCCGACATAATTCCCCAGCGACGGGAAGCCCGAGGGTTGCATTCCGCTGAATATGGTTTTTTTGCGTTCTGTTTGCGTAATAATTTCCGACATGATATGCCTCCTATATACAGCGGATTATTCCGCCATGACTACATAATAAAATTGCCTGTCGTTCCGTGCCTTGTGCGCGTCCCAGTCCTTCTCGATTTCCTCTTTCATTTGCAGTGCGTATTGAAAATCCACACCGCGTTTTTCGCAATGCCTCGCCAAATTCTCGCGAGAGATGTCGAGATACACCAACACCTCGCAATCCAGCACAACGCTGCAAAACAGAGGGCGTCCGGCTTCGGCCTTCACCCGATCGAACATGATTTTGCCATAGACCTGCCCGATTTCCTCCGTCCATGGTACTTGGGAAACGAATTCGATTTCCTCCGCCGTCATGCGCTCCCCCAGCAGTATATCCACGTCCGTCCAGCCTTGCCGATGTTCAATCATGGTCGTTTTCCCGACGCAGGTCGTCGAAAGAACAATGATGCGCTCGTTTTGATGCTTTTCGAAAATGGCGTCCAGTGTATTCATCGTATCGCCAATTGCGAAATTTCCCATGCCGCCCGCCGCCTTTTCCTAATTGTTTCTTCCATTATACCGTGAAAACATGCGCAAGGCAAGTGCCAGAAATACTCTTGACAAGCGTGCAAGGGTGTGGTAATATATTATTCGTTCCTGAAATACAAAGCTGTTTTGCGCGAATGGCTCAGTGGTAGAGCATCGCCTTGCCAAGGCGAGGGTCGCGAGTTCGAATCTCGTTTCGCGCTTTTTGTTTGCGGTTTTCCGAGTATTGCGTAACATTGGGCCGTCGCCAAGCGGTAAGGCACAGGACTTTGACTCCTGCATTCGATGGTTCGAATCCATCCGGCTCAGTTGGAAGTAAGGCAGAAAATCAAGACTTCACAGGCTTGAGGGTTTTGCCTTTTTTGTTGTTTTCAATGTATTTATCGATTGATAAAATTGAAAAAATGGAAGGCTAATAATCACAATTTCATCACTTCATCCCACAGTCTGTAGCCAATTCCAATGAACAAAGCAAATACAGCAAATGTGCTCATCAATGCCTTGCTCAATAAAGGATATACGAAGGGGCGTTACGGCACTGGAATCATGTATGAAAAAACAGATGGGAATGTTAAGTACGTGGAAACTATGGATTTTTCGCAAAGAGATTGCTATATATTTATTAAAAACAACAGAGGCTATAAGCCTCTGTTGTTTTTGTCTCGAATTGAGGAAATTGGAAGGGTGGCGCTGGTTGTAGGACTAGGCTTCTTCTTGCAAAGTGGGAGAGCTCCCGCGCTTTTCCGCCAGATGCGCAACCATTTCCTTCCGGAAGGCAGCCGAAATTGGGTATTGAAAGCGGTACAGGAAGTACGACAACGCCATGACGACAATCGGAATCACCGTCAATGCCAGTGCGAAGCCGTTAATCATCGTTGGGAGCTGGCTCACGTCACCGGCATAATGCCCTGTCTCGTTGTTGACGCTATACCCTACAGCAATCAGAATCGCCCCGGCGATAACGGAGGACAGTGCGTTCAGCGCCTTGTTCAACATATTGGAAACGGAATTGATGAGCGCGCTCATTTTCTTGCCCGTTTGCAACTCAGCATAATCGGCGCATTCCGCCCAGAGGAGCGTCTGCGGAATTACGGCCATCCCTGTTGCCATGGCGGCCAAGAAGTTCATCGCGACGTAAATGTACGGGCTGAGTTGCAAAATGCCGGTGAAATACAGAACGGTCATGCCCACGTACACGAACGCACCAAAGAGGTAGCACATCGCCGTGACTTTTGCGTAATCCCCGGTTTTTTTGATAAACCAGTTGGAAAGGAACGGGGAGACAAAGTTGGGTATCAGTGCGGAAACCATGAATACGCCATACACCGCCGCGTATTTCACCGCATCCACCTCGCCGGTTGCAAGGTCCGCCGCGTAATACCATTTCAGGAAATACACGCTGACGACGGAGAATAAGCCGAACACAAGCCCGCTCAGCAACGAGCCGATGGCGTGTACCAGGAAGGGCTTGTTCTTCACAAACATCAGCGCCACCTCGCGGAGCTTCAACTTTTCCGCGTCAGTGTCTTCTGTGTTCGTGCCGGATTCCGGTTTTTCCTTTAGCCCCAGTACGCCGAGGAAAGCAATCGCGCCGAGGACGGTCATCAGCACGATGCAGACCATGGAAAAGCTTTTCCCGATGTTCCCGATACGCTGGTCGATTGCTGTCACCACAGGGATATAGAAATACACCGGCACAAGAATCACAATCATCCAAATACGCATCAGCACGGAGAGGTGGGAGCGTATTTTCGCGTCCAGCGTTGTTTTTTGCAATAATGGCATGGAGGTGGTGAAGGCTGTGCCCATCTCGTACATCAAGTAAAACAGGCTTACCCAGACGCAGAGCAGGACGGTGTTGGATTTGACAAAGCCGGGGATGCTGAAAATGCATATCATTGCCACGGTGACAAAGATGATGTTCAGGAATGCGAATTTCCGGTACTTCCCGAGCCGTCCCTCCTTGGCGTTGTCCATAATCCATGCCTGCAACGGGTCGTCAATGATATCCACAACCCGTGCAATGAGCAGCAACGCCGTGCCAAAGGCCGCCGCAAAGCCGATTTTACCGATAGCCATGTCGATACCGGAATAGTCTGTCAGGTATTGCATGAAAAAGGTGGTCATAAAAATTGTCGCCGCCGACACGGGAAACATCATGGTTGAGAAACCGAATTTTGTCTTAAAATCTTCAGGGAACTGCTTTTTCTGCCGTCTCATATGAAACCTCCTTTTGCTTGCGCGTCCAGCTCTTGTTTGATGCGCTTCCCCCAAATGAGTTGTCCCGCGCGGTTTAAGTGTATACCGTCCCGGCGGAACAGTTCCGGGCGGGAGTTGCCCGTTGCCGTTGTAAAATCATCCGTCGCGTTTACAAACATCATGCCTTCGTGTGTTTGGCAATAATCGCGCAGGAAGGCGTTTACAGCTACGCTGTCCGGCCAATAATCAATACGCCCCGGAAGGGGTAGCATGGCCAGCGCGATAAATGTTGCGCCGGGCAGCCTTTCGCGGAATAAGGTGTACATTTTTTCTTTATTTGCACAGACTTGCCCCACGGACAGTCCCTTCGCGAAATCGTTGGAGCCACTTTGAAACACCACGGTTTTTGGCGCGTAAGGGTACAAGATTTTGTTTGCGTATTGTATCAGTTCTTCATCCGTGGAGCCGCCGAAGCCATGGTTCTGCGCCCGGTGCGGCAACATATTCCGCGCCAGCTCCCGCCAGAGTGTGAAATTCGACGCGCCGTAGAATACAATGCAACCGGGCACGGGCACACGGTACCGCCGCTTTATCCGTGCGATGCCCAGACGGTTCCCAAAGCGCAACAGTAGCACAAAACCTACCGCCCATGCCGCTAAAATGATGGCAATCCACATACCGTCACCTCCGGGCTATTTTGCGATTTCCAATAACGCTGCCTTGATAATTGCGCCCCAGATGAGCTGTCCGTCGCGGTTTAGGTGGATGCCGTCGGAACGGAACAGCTCCGGCCGGAACGTGCCGTCTGCCGCCGTCAGTGCTTCGGTTGCATCGAGGAAGACCATATTACCCTCCGCCACGCACAAGGCTTTCAAGTGCGCGTTGACGGCTTGACTCTCTGTCCAGTATTCCGTCCGCCCGGGCAAAGGCAGCATAGACATGACGACGAAGGTTGCGTCGGGCAAGCGGCTGCGAAATTCCGCGTACATTTTGTCCTTGTTCGCGCAGGTTTCGTCCACCGTCAGCCCGGAAACGAAGTCATTCGACCCGCTTTGGAATACAACGGTGCTTGGTTGATAGGGATAGAGCAATTCGTCCGCTTTCTCCATCAAATCGCTGTCTGCCGAGCCGCCGAAGCCGTGGTTCTGCACAGCCAGCGGCGACATGTCCTTTTCCAAGTTAAGCCAGAGCGTGAAATTCGACGCGCCGTAGAACACGATTTCGCCTGTGGGGCGGTTCTTGTACGCCCAGCCGATTTTCGCCGTGCCGATACCCTTGAGTGGCCCCGCGTAGCCTACGATGCCTGCCAGCGCGAACAAACCTAGCAGCACCAGCATAAGCAAAATAGCGACGACAAGCAAAGCTTTTTTCCACCATTTCATCTTCTTTTTTGGCTTATCCATTTTGCACCTCGCTGATTCTGTCCTTGATAAATGTGAGCATCTCCGCCGCCGCGTCGTCCGCAATGTCGGAGCGGAATAGGTCGTTGATGAACGAATGGAATGCACCCTTGTACAGTACACAGCGCGCATACCCGCCTGCTTTTTCCAGTTTTTCCGCGTACGCAAGCCCGTCGGAACGAAGACCGTCTCGCTCGGCAATGAGCAACAGCGCGTCCGGCTGCGGGAACTTGAAATCCGCGCACATCGGCGAGACATACGGGTGCTTTCGGCTTGCCTTGTCCGGTAAATATAAGCTTTGCGAGAGCTTGATGCCCCGCCGCATAGCACTGTATTCTATCCCCTTCTCATGATAGCTGGGTANACCGACACTGTCGAGGTCGGTTACAGGGTAAAACAATATTTGCCCCTTGGGCGTGAGCGCCTTTTCGTCCAGCAGCTTCAGCGTCAGCGCCGCTGCCAGGTTTCCGCCCGCCGAATCGCCCGCGAGGAACACCATGTTTTTATTAACGAGACAATTGTCCAGCACAAAGGCCAGCGCACGGGCGCAGTCGTTGATGGCCGCCGGGTGCTTTGCCTCCGGCGCGACGTTGTAGTCCACCGATGCACAAAGGATGTCCAGCTTGTCCGCTAGGTGGCGCATCAAGCCCTCGTTCATGAGAGAATCGCCGCCGAGGAAGCCGCCGCCGTGGATGAAGAACAACAGCGGGCGCGGCTTGTCCGCACCGCGTTGGTGCCCAAACACGTTGATTCTCACTTTGTTCGGCTTGCCGTCGATTTCGTGCTGCGTATGCGTTACATCGTTTACCGGTAAAATGGGCATGACGATGTCTTTCGGGCGGCGGAAGCTTTCCAAATTCCGCAGGACAATCCGACGCATGAGCCACAGCGGCAGGCGTGCGACCCACGTGCCCCCGCTGCTTTTGTCGCGTTGTTCATTCTCAAACAGGCTGCGGGAAATCGTTTTTTCTACAAGCATACTCACACCTCCGTGTTTAACAGTGCGATGAAGCCGTCCACTTGCTCTGCGGGCAGGCCGATGAGTATCAGCGTTTTCATGGGCATGGAGAGAACCATTTTCAAATACGCCTCGTCGTCACCGACGGTGTCACCTGTTTTACCGCTGGCCTTGACCTTTTCCAATATTGCAGAGAGGAACACGCGCCCCTGTGGCAGTTCCCACACGTCACCCATTAACGTGTCGCGGCTGATGACCTTTTTCTCAATGTAAGTCGATTGCATTTCGATACAAGCCGAACAGCGCACATCGGCAGCAGATGCGGCCGCGAGGATGTTATATGTCCCTGTCTCCACGCGCCACGCGTTCACATCCGCATCGTACCACGCGAACGCGCGGGTATCCAGCGTGAACGTGATTTCCTTCGTCTCCCCGGGTGCGAGTGTGGTCTTTTGGAAGGCTTTCAGTTCCTTGGCCGGGCGGATAATACCACGTGCGTTCGTTACAGGTGCGACATAGAGCTGCACGACTTCCTTGCCTGCGACTGCACCTGTGTTCGTGACGGAAAGTGTGACCGTCACCGTCTCATCGTCGCGGTATGCAGGTTTATCAACCTGCATACTGGCGTAGGTGAAGCTTGTATAGCTCAGCCCGTGCCCAAAGGGGAATAGCGGTGTAATTTCTTTTTTGTCGAAGTAGCGGTAGCCGACGAACACACCCTCGCCATAGAAGCTCGTGTCGCGTATACCGGGGAAGAACAGGGAGGCACAGTTGTCAGACAGCTTACGCCCGAAGGTTTCCGTCAGCTTGCCCGACGGATTTACCGCGCCGGTCAGCACATCAACGACAGCACTGCCGCCTGCCTCGCCGGGGAGGTACGCGTAGAGAATCGCATTCGCTTCATCAACCCACGGCATGGTGACAGCACTGCCCTCGAAAAGGACGACTGTGGTTGGAATTGTGGCGGACAGCGCGGAAATGGCGGTGTTCTGCACATCCGGCAGCGCAATGCCTGCGCGGTCAAAGCCTTCGGATACATCCGCCTCCGGCGTTCCTGCGAACACGAGCGCGACATCGCAGTCCACTGCCGCTTTCAACAAAGCGCCGGTGTCGGCAAAATCGGCGATATGTGTTACTCTATAGCCCGCGCCGGTGAAGCAATCCAGCGGGCTGTCGATACAGTATGGGCTCACGTGCGAACTGCCGCCGCCCTGTATATGCGGTGCGCGGGCGTATTCGCCGACGAGCAGGAGCTTCTTACCCGCTGCGAGGGGGAGTACACCGTCGTTTTGCAACAGCACGACGCTTTCCGCCACGAGCCGCCTGGCAAGGTCATGATTGCCAGCGCAATCTTCCGTGCTTGTGCCCCAATCGGTGCGCGATTTTTCTGCTTTTGCTTTTAGCAAGAACGCAGCGACATTGACAGCCGCTTTGTCCAACGCGGCTTCGGGCACAACGCCGTCCGCAACGGCTTTCGCGAGGCGCTCCGGATCGGCGGGGAAGCCGGGCATCTTCAAATCCGTTCCGGCAGTGACCGCGGCGGCATCGTCCGTCACCGCGCCCCAGTCGGACACGACCATGCCGTTAAAGCCCCATTCCTCGCGCAAAATCTCCGTTAGCAGGCGGCTGTTCTGCGTGCAGGAGTCGCCGTTTAAGGTGTTGTACGCTGCCATCACCACATCCGCGCCCGCAACTTTGACACAACGCTCAAACGCGGGGAGGTAAATCTCCCGCAGGGCGCGCTCGTCGATGACGGCATTGACGGTAAGCCGCCGTGTTTCCTGGTTGTTACCCGCGAAATGCTTGACGGCGGCAGAGACACCCTCGCTTTGCACGCCCTTGATATACGCCGCACCCAAAACGCCGGAGAGATACGGGTCCTCCGATATGTATTCGAAATTTCGTCCGCAGAGAGGGCTGCGCTTGTTGTTCACACCCGGGCCGAGTAGTAGGGAAATGTCATGCAGCTTCGCCGTTTTACCCAATGCCTGCCCTATGGCGAAGAGCGCTTCTTCATCCCATGAGGATGCGAGGCAGCACTCCGTTGGGTAGCACACGGTCTGCACAGATTCGTCCATAGCGATGTCGTAGTAATCCAACTGCTTGCGGATGCCTGTCGGCCCATCCGACATGTCCGCTTTTTCAATACCGAGCCGCTCGACCCCGCGCGTCTCCCACATGGAAAAGCCGGACACCAGTCCCGCTTTCTCCTCGACTGTCATTTGTGTCACCAGTGCTGCTGCTTTTTGTCGAAAATCCTTTGCTTCACACATCGTCATTCCTCCGTTTCTAATAAGTCCTTTGTAAAATGCACTGCAATGTACTTCAGCCCAAAGGGCTTTCCATCTTCCTTGTAGACATACACATCCCGCCCGTTGTTGGGGATGTGGGTTTTGACACTTTTTTCGAGTGTGACGCGTTCCAGAAAGTCTGCATACCAACTTATAAACACAAACGGTAGCGGTTCCCGTGTGTGAGAGCCGCGTATTTCGTCAAAGCCCGTCAACCGCGAGAACTCCCGCAGTTGTTCCGCATAAGCTCGGAGCGTCGGCGATTGTTTGAAGAACAGAAACAGCCCGGGGTTCACCGCGTCGCCGACATACAGCGTCCGCGCGGCTTCGTCCGTGAGAAGGATGCTGCCCGGTGAATGGCCGGGGCAGTGGATGACTGTCAACACCCGTCCGCCAAGGTCAAAGCGCATGCCGTCCTCTATGGTGATATATTCTGTGTCGAAAAACTGCGTCCGTGCGCGCATAATCCACCAAAGAAGGGGCCTCAGCAGCGGATAATGCGTCCGTGCGTATCCAAAGAGTAAGTCGTGCTGGCGTTTCTGCCATGCGGCATCGGTCATGGACAGGTCGTCCGCGTGGATATGCACCTGCCGGAACTGGGCATTTCCGCCCGTGTGGTCGGCATGGCCGTGGGTGTTCAACACGGTGAGGGGCTTATCCGTTAGCTTCGCGACAACGCGGCGGAGGTTACGGAAGCCGTTGCCGGTGTCCAGCAGCAGCGCTCTGTCCCGCCCGGTGAACAGAAAGCAGCCCACGCCCAGCGGTTCGAAAATTTGCCATGTGCTGTCTTTGATTTGACGAATTTGATAAAACTCCATCGGTGCGCACCCCTTTCGTTGGGACTATTGTATCATTTGCCGCGTGGAACGAATGCAAGAATATATAGAAAAATAATAATATATATAGACTATTCACGGACGGTGTTGTATAATAATTACGAGGTGATACCATGGATGCACTATCGTCTGAAATCTTGTTTAACCGCACGCTGTTCAGTCGGCGTGAGGAGCAATGGTCGCATATTTCTTACCAGGATGAGCTACGGCTGTTGGAGGCTGTGAAGCGTGGCGAAATGGATAAGGTGTCGGCGCGCATCGGGCGTGTTTTCCCAATTCACACCGGGCATTTGTCGGTGAATCCGCACCGACAGGCGATTTATGAGTTTATCGCCTGCGTGACGCTTGTCACACGCTTTGCCGTGGAGGGCGGCGCAACCTCCGAGCAAGCGTATACGCTGAGTGACGGTTATATCCAAAAGGCGGACGAGACAAGCGGGCGTGATGGTGTATACGCACTGTACGCGGCGATGCTTGCGGACTTTAACGCAATGGTGAAGCGTGCGAAAACTGCGAGGAAGCCGTTTTCGCGCCCGGTCGTTGACGCTATAAAATATATTGACAGCAACCTGCATTATAAAATTACCTTGCAGGATGTCGCGAATGCTGCCAACCGCAACCCGGCCTATTTGTGCGTCCATTTCAAGAAGGAAACGGGTATCGCCCTTACGCAATACATCAACCGTGAAAAAATCGCCGAGGCGAAGCATCTGCTGCGCGATACAAGTATGACGATATCGGACATTGCGGTGACGCTGGCCTTTGGATCGCAAAGTTATTTCAGCAAAACATTCCGCGAGTTGATGGGGGAAACACCGAAGGAATACAGACAAAAACAAGTGTTTATTCACACGATATAGCGGATGACCATGTTGCGGTTTCAAAAGAAAGAAGCACGGTCTGCCATGACAGACCGTGCTTCTTTCTTTTTTGGAAGGCTTATTCCTCGCCCTTTTTCTTCTTTTTCGGTTTTTCCGCTACAGTTTCCACCGGAGGCGGGGTCATAACGGGTGTCTTGATAGCGACGACATCCGCCTTGCGCACGGGCACGCGAATGCCTCTGCCGCCGCCTTCACCGCCGAACTCAATGATGAACGAGTCATGCCCGACGCCGGTAATTTTGCCATAAAAACCGGATGAGGTCAGTACGTTCTCGCCGGCCTTCATGGTTTCCTGCATCTCCGCCATTTGCTTTTCACGCTTGCGCTGCGGTCGCATCATGAAGAACCAGATTGCCGCGAGCATCAACAACGGGAAGCCGAACAATGTAACCATTTCCATCAGGCCGCCGCCCCCAGGTACTGCTGTGGGGGTATCGGTGGGCGTGCCGGTGCTGGTACCGGTTTGGCTCTCTGTCTGCGGTGTGTCCACCTTGTCGATAATCGTGCTGCCATCAGCGCTTAACATCAGATAAACATGGTTATTCAACATTTTCACATCTCCTGTTTTCGATTATAGTTTGCATTTCATTATATAGAAGGAACTCATCCGCGTCAACGGTTATTTTCAAAACCGGCTAATTTTTTACATTTGTACCCAGCGAAATCCCCCGCGTCCAGCGCATCGCGGATTTCTGCCATAAGGCGGTTGAAAAATGCGAGGTTGTGCAACACGCAAAGGCGCATTGCCAGCATTTCCTTTGCCTTAAACAAATGCCGGATATACGCGCGGGAGTAGGTGCGGCAGGCGGGACAGTCACATTCCGGGTCAATGGGTGACTCGTCCAGCTCATGCTTGGCATTCAACAGGTTCAACTTGCCCGCGTTTGTGTAGACATGCGCATGCCGCCCGTTCCGCGCAGGAAGGACGCAGTCGAAGAAGTCTACACCGCGCTCGACCGCTTCCAGGATGTTTTCCGGCGTGCCCACACCCATGAGGTAGGTCGGCTTCTCCAGTGGTAAATGCGGTACGACCGTTTCCAGCACGCTGTACATTGCGTCGTGCGTCTCCCCCACGGCGAGGCCGCCAATGGCATAACCGTCGAGGTTCATATCCGATATACGCTTTGCATGCTCGATCCGGATGTCGTCGTACGTGCCGCCTTGGTTGATGCCGAAGAGCATTTGCGCCGGGTTGATGGTGTTCTCTTGCCGGTTCAGTGCTGCTATCTTCACGGCGCAGCGCTCCAGCCAGCGCGTCGTGCGGTCTACGGAAGCCTGCATATATTCCCGCGTGGCGGGGTAGGGCGGGCATTCGTCAAAGGCCATGGCGATGGTGGAGGCGATGTTGGACTGTATCGCCATGCTCTCCTCCGGCCCCATGAAAATTTTGCGCCCGTCGATGTGCGAGGCGAAGGTGACGCCTTCTTCTTTGATTTTCCGCAAGCCCGCCAGCGAAAACACTTGAAACCCGCCGGAATCTGTCAGCACCGGCCTGTCCCAGACCATGAATTTATGGATGCCGCCGAGCTTTTTAATCACCTCGTCGCCGGGACGCAAATGCAAATGATAGGTATTTGACAGCTCCACTTGGCAGCCGATTTCCTTCAAATCCTCTGTTGAAACCGCGCCCTTGATGGCCGCCGCCGTGCCGACATTCATGAACACGGGCGTTTCAATCGTGCCGTGTACGGTCTGATAGCGCCCGCGTTTAGCACGGCCTTCCTGCTTGATGAGAGTGTACATAAGCTGCTCCTTTTTCATATGCGAATGGAATCAGTTTATCATAATCCGCCCTCTTCGTCCATATTTCATTGAAAATAAATGCTCGTTGCGGTATAATGTTACCAAATACGTTTTTACTGGAGTGGAAGTATGCAGAGATTTGATTTTATCGACGACGACATTCGGACTGGAAGCCACGGTCAAGCGCGAAGTGCAAAAGCTTGGGTTTGAGATAACGTCCACGCTGGACGGGCGGATTGACTTCGCGGGCGGGGTCGAAGCCATACCCAAGGCGAACCTGTGGCTGCGGAGTGCGGACAGGGTGCTGTTGAAGATGGGTGAGTTCGATGCGCTTACCTTTGACGAGCTGTTTGAGAAAACAAAGGCGCTCCCCTGGGAGGCATGGATACCGGAGGACGGACAGTTCACCGTCACGGGCAAGTCTGTGAAATCCAAGCTGTTCAGCGTGCCGGACTGCCAGGCGATTGTGAAGAAGGCTGTCGTGGAGCGGTTGAAACAGACATACAAGCGCGACTGGTTCGAGGAAACGGGCGCGGTGTACAAGATTCAAGTGGCGCTGCTGCGGGACAAGGCGACGCTCACGATTGATACGACCGGCCCCGGCCTGCACAAGCGCGGCTACCGCGAAGATGCCGTTATGGCGCCCATCAAAGAAACCATGGCCGCCGCGATGCTGGAGCTGAGCTTTTGGCGGAAGGACAGGATTTTGCTTGACCCCTTCTGCGGCTCCGGTACGATTGCGGTGGAGGCGGCACTGATGGCAAAGAATATCGCGCCGGGCTTGGCGCGGAAGTTCGTGTCAGAGGACTGGCCGCAGGTGGGTAAGGCCGCGTGGAAAACCGCGCGTATGGAGGCCTATGCCGCCATGGACACGGATTTCAGGCCGGAAATCTATGCCTCGGACATTGACCCGGCGGCGGTGGAACTGGCCAAACACAACGCGCGCGCGGCGGGCGTGGATGACTGCATCCGCTTCGCGGTGAAGGATTTTAACAGCTTTGAAGCCACGCCGAAATATTGCGTCATCATCACGAACCCGCCGTATGGCGAGCGCATTGGCTTGCTCAAGGATGTGCGACAATGTTATAAGGTGATGCAAAAGCTGCTGGCCGCCGACCCGACACTGTCGCTGTACGTCATCACCTCCGACGAGGAATTTGAGCGCATTGTCGCGAAAAAGGCCGACGCGAAGCGGAAGCTGTTCAACGGCATGATTAAGACGGACTATTACCAGTACCACGGGCAACGGCCGCCCAGAGCGTGAGGTGCGATATAGATAAGGATAGAAGATTATATTGAGGATTACGATGACAGCTTATCTCCATGCTGAAAGAAAAAGCGAGGCAGTCAGGTGCGGAAAAATTATATGTTTCCGCAGCCCTGTCGAAAAACACCGTCGATTTTTATCGCGGTGCAGGGTTTGAACTGACAACCCCGATTAAAGAACTCTTTGACCGGTACCACGGGCAGCGGCCGCCCAGGGCGTGAGGTGCGATATGGATTATATACAGGTAAACGCGGAAAAGTGGGATGCGCATGTCGCGGAGGGTTATATCTGGACAAAGCCTGTGTCCGGCCAAGCGATAGCAGAAGCCAGAAAAGGGAGTTTGAACGTCGTGCTGACACCGGAGAAGCCCGTGCCGCGTGATTGGTTCCCGAACGATTTACAGGACAAGCAGATACTGCTCATCGCCGGGGGCGGCGGGCAACAAGGACCGGTTTTGGCGGCGGCAGGTGCGGAGGTCACGGTGTTTGACAACAGCCGTGCGCAGCTTGCACAGGACGAGGCCGTTGCCGCGCAGGAGAACTTGTCCATTCGCACGGTGCAAGGGAATATGCAGGATTTAACCGCGTTTGCGGATGAGAGCTTTGACCTCGTGATGCAATTCGGCGGTGCGTTTGTGGATTCCGTGATGCCGGTCTGGAAGGAAGCGCATCGTGTGCTGCGGGACGGCGGCGTACTGCTGGCGGGGCACAACAGCCCAGTGGAGTTTATATTTGATTTGGAGCGAATGGAAAATGACAACGCGCTTGTTGTCCGGCACTCGTTACCGTATTCGGATTTGACGGACTTGCCGACGGATGAATTCCAACGGATTACCGCGACGGAGGGCGTGTGCTTCGGGCATACGCTGACCGATTTAATACAAGGCCAAATCGACGCGGGATTTGTGATTGCCGGGTTTTACGAGGATAAGGGCGGCTCTGTGCTGTCCGCGTATATCGACACGTTTTTCGCCACAAAGGCTATTAAAATAACGCTTACATAGACAAGAGGTATACACAATGCCGAAATTTACCCACCTACACGTCCATTCCGAATACAGCCTGCTGGACGGCTCCGCGAAAATAAAGGAGCTTGTTTCGCGTACCAAGGAATTGGGGATGGATTCCATTGCGCTGACCGACCATGGCGTCATGTTCGGCGTGATTGACTTTTACAAAGCCGCGAAGGATGCGGGCATCAAGCCCATCCTCGGCTGCGAGGTCTATGTCGCCAGCGGTTCGCGCCACAGCCGGGAGAATCGGTCGGACAATTTCTACTACCACCTCGTTCTTCTCGCGGAGACGCAGACGGGCTATCACAACCTCATGAAGCTGGTTTCACATGGGTTCACAGAGGGATACTACTACCGTCCGCGCGTGGATTTGGAACTCCTGCGCGAAAACCACGAGGGCATCATTGCGCTGTCCGCGTGTCTGGCGGGGCCTGTTGCGCGGAATGTGCTGAACGTGAGCTATGACCGCGCGAAGCAGGAAGCGCTGCTGTATTTGGACATTTTCGGAGAGGGGAACTTCTACCTCGAGTTGCAAGACCACGGCATGGCGGAGCAGAAGACGGTGAATACCGCCCTCGTTAAAATGAGTGAGGAGACGGGCATCCCGCTTGTTTGCACAAACGACACGCATTATGTATATAAGGAAGATTCTGCTGCGCATGAGGTGCTGCTCTGCATCCAAACGGGCAAGACGATGGATGACGAGGATCGGATGATGTATGAGCCGGAGCAGTTCTATTTGCGCTCCCCTGACGAGATGGCGGCGCTGTTCCCGAACCACCCAAACGCTCTCGAAAACACCTACAGTATCGCACAACGCTGTAATGTCGAAATCAAATTCCATGAATATAAGCTTCCGCGGTTTACCGTGCCGGCGGGCACGACACCATACGAACATTTGAAGGCGCTTTGTGAAGAAGGCTTGCGCTTTCGTTATGAAATGGTAACGGATGAAATCGCTGCGCGATTGCAATACGAGCTGGACACCATCCACGGAATGGGTTTTGAAGATTATTTCCTGATTACTTGGGATTTCATCAAATATGCGCATGACAACGGCATCCCAGTGGGTCCGGGGCGCGGCTCCTCGGCGGGCAGCATCGTGGCGTATGCTTTGCGGATTACAAACGTTGACCCTATGCGGTACAACTTGCTTTTCGAGCGCTTCCTGAACCCGGAACGCGTGAGCATGCCGGATATTGATATTGACTTCTGTTACGAACGGCGGCAGGAGGTCATCGACTATGTCGTGCGGACATACGGTGCGGATCATGTGGCGCAGATTATCACCTTCGGCACGATGGGCGCGAAGGGCGTGGTGCGTGATGTCGGACGTGCGCTGGGGATGCCGTATGGCGAGGTGGACAGAATCGCCAAGATGATTCCCTTTGCGCTAAAAATGACGCTGGACTTGGCGCTGGAAATGAGCAGTGAACTGCGCGGGCTGTATGAGACTGACGAAAATGTGAAGCGCTTGATTGACATGGCAAAGCGGCTGGAGGGCTTGCCGCGCCATTCCTCCACACACGCGGCGGGTGTCGTGGTTTGCGACGCGCCGGTGGAAAACTATGTGCCGCTGAACACGAACGACGGCGTAGTGACGACACAGTTCCCCATGACGACGGTGGAGGAGCTCGGGCTGCTGAAGATGGACTTCCTCGGTTTACGGACGTTGACGGTGATACAAAAAACCATCGAAGAAATCAAGCGCGGACGGGGAATAGAGCTTGACGCGGACAAGCTGGACATTACCGACCAAAAGGTGTATGACATGCTTGGCCAAGGCAAGACGGAGGGCGTGTTCCAATTTGAAAGCGCGGGCATGACCTCGTTCCTGAAGGAGCTGCGCCCCGGGAGCATCACAGACTTGATGGACGGCACGGCACTGTACCGTCCCGGGCCGATGGATTCCATCCCGAAGTATATACGCGGCAAGAACGATGTGAAAAGCATTCACTATACGCACGAAGCGCTGGAACCGATTTTGAAATCGACCAACGGTTGTATTGTGTATCAGGAGCAGGTCATGCAAATCGTGCGCGACCTTGCGGGTTACAGCCTCGGCCGAAGCGACTTGATGCGCCGCGCGATGAGTAAGAAAAAGGCCGATGTAATGGAACAGGAGCGGAAGAACTTCGTGTTCGGTCTCGGCGACGAGGTTCCGGGCTGTATCAAAAACGGCATCCCGCAGGCCGCGGCGGAAAAGATATTCGACGACATGGCGGATTTTGCGAAATACGCGTTCCCCAAGCCGCACGCGGCGTGTTATGCGGTCGTGGCGTACCAGACGGCGTGGCTGAAGTTATATTACCCGACGGAATTCATGGCGGCATTGATGACCTCCGTCATCGACTGGACGCCGAAGGTCGCGGAATACATCGGCGTGTGCAAAAAGCTGGGCATCACCGTACGCCCGCCGGACATTAACGAAGGCTTCGGTGCGTTTTCCGTATCGGGCAAGAGTATTTGCTTTGGCCTGAACGCGGTGAAAAACGTTGGACGGAGCGCGGTTGCGGCCATCGTGGCGGAGCGCGAGGCAAACGGCGCGTTCACGAGCCTGACGGACTTTATCCATCGCATGGACGGGCAGGACATCAACAAGCGCTGTGTGGAGAGTTTAATCAAGGCAGGCGCGTTCGATTCCCTTGGCGGCAGGCGGAACCAATACGCTGCGCTTGCGGGGAAAATCATCGACGGCGTGGCGCAAACGCGCAAGCGCAATGTTGAAGGACAGATGAATCTCTTTGAACTAAGCGCGGCACCGGGTTCGAATGACCTGCACAAGGACGAGTTGCCCGACCTGCCGCCGATGCCGCTAAGCATGATGCTTGCGGAGGAAAAGGCGGTGCTGGGTATCTACGTCAGCGGGCACCCGGTTTCGGCATATGAAGAGGAAATGAAAAAGCACGTGACGCACTACGGTGCTTCGTTTGTGTCGCGTACGGAAGATGAAAACGGCGCGACATCGTTTGAAGAAAGCGCCGATGCGCTCCGTGATGGGGAAAGCGTAGTCATCGGCGGCATGATTGCCGGGAAATCCGTGAAATACACAAAGAACAACGAGGCGATGGCGTTCCTGACGGTGGAGGATTACACGGGTGCGGTGGAGGTCATTCTGTTCCCCAAGACATACGCGCCGCTGGCAAGCCGCCTGACAGACGGGCAGGCCGTCATCATCTCCGGCCGCGCAAGCGTCCGCGAGGACAAGGACACGAGCGTGATTGGCAATGACATCCGTTTCCTAAACCGCCCGGGGGAGGATACGAAGGCAGAGCCGACGCTGTGGTTGAAAATTCCGAAGGACAAGCATGTTTCCTACAACGACCTGATGGATGCGCTGTCACGCTTCCGCGGCACCGCGCCGGTGATGGTGTATGACGAACGCACGGCGCAAAAGCTGCGCGTGAATCCGGCGTACTATGTCAATCTGCAAAGTGAGCAGGCCATCCTCACGTTGAAACACCTGCTTGGCGAAGGCAATGTTGTCGTGAAGTGCACTTGAAATTCAGACGATTCAAACTAGTGAATAGTGCGAGAATTCAAAAAAAAAAAAAAACATTCTTACAAATTGGAAATTTATGCAATATTATACTTCCCAAAAGCAAAAACTTAGTGTATAATGATAGCTGTGCATATATTGCGGCATATGAATATGAAGGAGGATGGGTATGAAAAAGAAAACAAAAAACCAAAATGCAGGGCAGAGGGTGCTGGCGCTGGCGCTGGCGTTCGTTATGTTGGTGTCCGTGTCGTTTGTGGGGCTGAAGCCGATGCAGGTGAAGGCGGATGAAACAGCGTCGATGCTTGCGGTAAAGGGATATATCGACCAGGCATGGGCGATGTTGAACGACGATATGGCGCTTGAGGCGGCGTTTTTGCAAGGAACCGGTGATGCGACGAACGGCTTTAGAACCGTTGAGGAATTTGCGGGTGCTATTGAAGTGTTTATCGAAAACATGGAAACAGACCTTGCGATTGCGGCGATGTTGTTGAACGGAAATATTGAATTGAATGTGTACCCGATGAATACGAAATCGGGTGGCGACTTTCAAAAGGCGTTGAACAAGTATGCTGGATTGAGCGATTCGCAAAAGGCGGCAAATGCAGATTCGTTTTTGACAAAAGGCGGCATTTTGTTCAGTGACAGTGAGAAAAAAGAAATCATGAGTCAGATTACCGTTGTAACGGACTGGTTTATTATCAATTCCTCCTTCCATCCGGATTTCAAAGAGAAAAAGATATCGAGGGAAGAATTCAATAGCATAGGATTGAACTTAGGGACTATTGGAACGTTTTTAAAATCATTTAGTGAGAGTTTTAAAAATGTTGAAACTTATATGAACACAACGGTTTCGGGTTTGAGTAATGGCAAGATTGTCATGACAAGTATGGAGCGAGCTAAGGCGAATTACTATGCGGCTCTGAAGAAGTACAACTCGATTGACAAGAATGCAGATGCAATTATTGATGCGTTCTTGCAAACCGGTGATCTTGGTGCAGTGCTTGTTGATGTCAACACACTGTTGCAGAGTGTTGAATCGATAATGAGTATTTTAGACAGAATAGAAGCTCTTAATCTGGGTGAGGATGTGTTGAACTCGCTCTTAGGCACGGTCGGCCTTGACAGCACATCGTTGACGCAGATTCGTGAGCTCGTGGATATGTTATCAGATTTGGGTGTTGACATTGAAAATGGCGGAACGATTGAAGATGCCTTGAAAGAGATGGTTAAGCAGCAAGAATTGCTTGCCGGTATTTTCGATTTTATTTTCGGTGCGGCAGATGTAGCTATAGGATTGGTAGAAGCATCGCCAATTGATATTGAATTTTTGTATACATCGGCTACGACTGCAATGGGTTTGGTGTCAGGCGATTTATCAGACAACGAACAGGTTCAAAAGATAATTACTGATGCATTGGCTAAGATTACTGGCCCGCTTGAACAGCTACGGCCGTTTCTCAGCATTCTGGATATTTCGCTTCGGTTTATTGACGACACTTTGATGTTGGTTGAGATTGTTGGCGATTTATCCACGGAAAGCATTGACATCCCCATGCTGGCAAACATTTCCGGCCAATCTGCGGTCATTATTGATGACCTTGCAGATATCCTCGAGGCGATTGGTAACTCGGAGGAATTGATTAAGATGTTGAACGGCATCCTCGGTCTCACAGATGGTGCCGGCGGTGCCATCAGCGGCGGCCTTGAAGGCATCCTGAACGGCTTACTGGACGGCATTTTGAATGGCGTGCTGGGCACGGAAGGTGCGCAGGGTCTTATCCCGGAAGGCTCGCTTGATTCCATTGGCGAAGCGGCCGATGGTATCTTGAATGATTTCAAGGCCAATCCGGCAGGTATGGTTCCCTTGCTTCGTGATGTCGCGGATATCCTGCATGGTATGAGCGGCTCGCTGTTCGCGATAAACGAACTGGTTGGCGGCAATTTTGATATTAAAGTATTCGAAGATTTGATTAACTCCACAGGTATGTTCCTTTCGAATACATACATCGTGGCGGAAACGTTGATAAACAGCGTCTT
>JGI994J12354_10001330_pt1 | contig 25041 bp, 27 predicted proteins | sample IntmicLarv3ML3BL_FD_12354 | JGI IMG/M metagenome (IMG submission 12354)
TTTAAAACTTGATCGTTGTGCAGTCTCTGTCCAGTTCAATTCTAGATAGGAACACTTTTTAAAACTTCTAAAGAGACGCACTTTGTGCTTTGATGCCAGTTAAAGAATAAGCTTTAAAACTTGATCGTTGTGCAGTCTCTGTCCAGTTCAATTCTAGATAGGAACACTTTTTAAAACTTCTAAAGAGACGCACTTTGTGCTTTGATGCCAGTTAAAGGATAAGCTTTAAAACTTGATCGTTGTGCAAACTTTGAACTGCTATCATTAAACAAACAAAACATTTTATGTTTTCTTTTTTTTTATGAAAATCACATATCGTGGCGAGAACCAGAGGTTTGTTTTACAACAATGTCATTTTCGAAATATACAAAAGTTTCAAAACTCCTGCCTTGCGAAACTTGCTTATAGTCTATTTCCCAACGATTATATTTAAAGATTAAATCGTCATTTAAAACATCTTCCACAGAATCAAAAAAGCAATCAAGAGATTTAATTCCTATGTGGATTTTGTTCCAGTATCTGCGGTTCAATCCGCTTTCTGGACTGATTCTAGCGTTTCCATCTAACCACTGAACAACTTCTGCCTTATTCATTCCGATGAAATTATGAGACTCTGGATCAGGTTTTATGTACCATTCCCAAAGAGTTGTTGAAGCCATTCCAAAAACTATTAATGCTAGAAATAAAAATATATATATAATTATTTTCATTTATTTTTTCTCTCCTCGATTTTCAAAATGTTTAAGAGAAAATCTCTTGCTGAAATTAATTAAACCAAAAGGCCGCCTACCAATCATAATGGCATCTGTTGCTTCGTTAAGAGTGCCTTGCCCTACATTGCAATTGCCTTTTGAATCATTAACAAAAGATGCACTGTATCTCACATTTGTCTGATTGTTTTCATAGTGACTCAAAGCTTCTAAAACGTTCACAGCCATCTCAAATTGCAGCTGATTTTTTTCAGATTCAGAAAGAGAGGCTTCATTAATTTTTTCAGGAATTATAATACCTATACGTCTGACTTGTTGATTGTCATTTTCATCAAAAAAAGTGTCGGTAGGGTCATTATAACGAAGCTCTAGAATGCGTCTGCCATTGTGGTTTTCGCGCGATTCAAAAAAGCTAACAATCATATAAGTGTTACCTGTAATAGCGTCTTTGTTATCTTCAAAAGCTCGCTGTTGAACAGGAGTCAACTTGTGTTGATTTTTCAATTTTTGAAAATCTTCTTCACAAATATAAATTGCACGCGACATATGCCTGCTTCGTAAAATCGAGCCCATAAGCCAGTGATTAACGAGTCTTTGATAACCATATTGCTCAGTGCCTTTTTCAGGACGTTCGTGAATAATGAAAGTTGATTCAGCAAAATTTTCATATTTTGAAGTGTTACTATTATTCCAAATTTCATCACAATTACTTGCAAAAAGAAATTGAAATCCCAAACAAAATAATAAAGGCACAAAAGAAAATTTTTTCATTATAAAATCAATCTTTTAATATTTCCAATCACAACTAAGCTTCAACCCTGATCTCTTTGACGCGAACGTTGATTGCTCCGTTAGTTGAAAGCAAATCTAAGCGCACGGCTTTGATAGAAATTTTTTCGAAATTATGTACGCATAATTTTTGTATGTTGTTTTTAACTTCAACTAAAACTTTTTCACTGCCATCTGGAAGAATAGCTATCAAATTGTAGTCTTTTGCTAAGCGTGGTTCTGCACCACGATGCATTGTACTTAAGTAATCGTCCAAAGAACTTTGAGTTACATTGACGTGCCAAGAATCAAAAAGAATTCTCACTGATGCAATTTGTAAAGACTTTTCCCATTCCAATTTTAACCAAGGTTTTGAAGAAATTGGAGCAAGCCATCTATTGTTATTCACGTTTGGTAAATCTATTGTAACAGTGCTTATAACGTTCTCTGGCTTTGACGATTCTATTGATTCAGAAGCCGTAACTTTTGCACTTCTTGCCAAATCGTGTGCATCTTCATTTTGAATACCTATAATAGTTTGATCATCACGCAAAAGAATTTGTTGAAGCTTTCTCATCATAGCTATATCCGAACGAATCGCTCTTGGAGTAGTAGATTTTTCAACACACAAAGCGGCGGCTGTTCCTGCAGCCTGACCGACCGCAGCGCAAGTACTCATCACTCTTGTAGAAGTAAACGCGACGTGAGAACAACTTATATTGCGCCCTGCCATCATTAAATTATCGAAATCTTTTGAGTAAATTGAAGCAAAAGGAATGTTGTAAAAAGGCACTCTTCCATCTTGTCTGCAAGGATGTTTATCAGTTGCATAAAAACCTTCCTTTGGATGATCATCCATAGACCAACCACCTACGGCAATTGCGTCATCGAATTTTTTCCATCCACCTTCAATGTCGTTGCCTGTCATTATGTAGTCGCCAATAATTCTAAAAGTGTCTCGCCTTCCAGGAAGCATCCCAATAAAATCAAGAGCTCGATTTTTTGCAGAAGGATATTTACCACTATTTTTAATATAATCCCAAACTCCCATAACAATAGATAGAAGCTCAAATCTAAGCTTATCAGATTCTCTTATCGCATCGTAAATACCTCCGAGCTCAATCCACCAATAGCCGTAACCGAGATTATGCTCTGGAATTCCACGGAATTTTAAATCTGCATCTGTAATTTTCTTTGCCCAAGACGGAGCTTTAAATGGAACTTCTTTATCGTGAATTTTTGAGACGAACATAATACTCGAACCTTGCCTTGTTCCAATATCGTCATACTTTGCGTTTTCTTCTTTGAAAGCATCATAGCCCTCGCGACCTGACATTACTTCTGCTCCAGCTTCCAAAGCAAGACGAGAGTCTCCAGTGCAATCTATAAAAATTTTTGCGGAAATTTCATAAAGACTCATTTTTGAATCTGAGCGCGCCATTGCAGATATGATTTTTCTTCCATCTGTTTTTGTAGCAACGAGTGAAGTATCTAAAAGCAAAGTTAGATTTTTTTCTGAGACACACTTATCATAAAGCATAAAATCCCAAACATCCCAAGAAAGAGTGAGATTATTTGCAGCATTTTCGAGCTTGAGCTCTTCAATAATTCCACCTTCACGTTGACCAAGCCTAGCAGCATTAACACCAAGCGGATGCATTCTTACTTCCGAACTTGCATTGCCGCCTAAATGAGATCTATCTTGAATCAAAATGGTTTTCGCCCCTTTTCTTGCCGAGGCTAAAGCTGCTGTAACCCCCGCTAAACCACCACCTGCAATACAAACGTCACACTCGAGAGCGAAATTTTTCATTATAGAATTAAAATCTATCCCAACAGCATTTGGAGCAGATTTAATAGTCGCAAGACTTGTAGGATTCTTGACATCGTTAGCTAAAGATTGAGGAGCTTTTACAATAAGAGTATAACCTAAAGCAGAAGCCATAGTTGTCTTAAAAAAATTTCTTCTTTCCATATTCAATATCCTGTAATTTCACCAAGGAATATAAATCTGCAAAAAAATAGTCAACTACAATCTAAATTCAAAACCCATAAATTGGACTTACTTTTTATTAGAATTATATTCTAAATAAATAGTATCGAATTTTATTTTATATTTTTTCAAACTAGAATTTATGATTTGCGAGTTTTAAGACTACTTAACAATTATATAAATCATAAATAGCGCTAACCGAATTAATTCCGAATTTTTGAGGAATTATACACCTGCTGTTGAGTAAAATATTTCCATCGTTATCTATATATTTTTCACCGAGTCTTTCACCGTTCCATCTGAGCACTTTGTCCATGAAAGGTGTTTTTACACCTGCAATTTGTGCAAAACCTTTTAGAATGGTCAAACCATACGGAACATCTTCAGTAAAATATCGCGACGAGAAATCTGGAATGAATCCACTTTGAACTTCTTTCATTGGTGAGGTTATTTTTGCAAGGGATGCAATACTTCCCAACTTTGCGGTTAATTGCTGTACCGTTTGCGATTCGTAGTGTTCATAAATTGGAATAACATCTGAGAGATCCATTTTAGATAAAGCGCTACAAATCTGTTGAAGTTCATTATCCATAGCGAGCAAAACTTCCGATGCACTATCATTCCATTCTTTATAAAACAAAAAGTTTCTGTCATACAAAATACCCTCTTTATAATTACTGAACATAGTATAGGTTCTTGCAGTGTGCAATATCGGATTTGATGGGGTAAAGGTTACGGTTAAATAGTTTTTCAGCGCGATGCATTTGACCCCAAGTGCATCACCGAAAATATCGCAGATTCGTTCAGTTTGTCCGCTCGTCAATGCCGCAATGCGTATCGATTTTTTCATGGAATAATAAACCGATTTGCCATATTGTTTCAATCTGGCAATGCATGGAACACGATCAAGACCAAATATAATCTGTTCACTCAATATATTTTTCAAAAATTCAACTCCGCCCGTTCCAGGAATAACACCTACAATTACATCGGGATTCATCAAACCACGCAAATCTTCAAAAATATCTTTCATCATAAAAGAAGGATATGTGATGCAAATCATATCCACATCTTTTGTGGCCACACTTAAATCATCAGTGACAGCAATTCGTGCGATAAAAGATTTTTCACTTTCAATACCAATTGCCTCAATTTCACCGCAAAATTCATTGCATTTGGCAGTATATATTGTTACATCATGCCCGTTTTGCGAAAAACATGCGGACATAGCCGTTCCGATGTTTCCGCCACCAATTACACAAATTTTCATATGCTCTACCTTTCAAAAAAAGTTAATTATTTCGATTGTGAATTTCCTTCGCTTTTAATAAATTATCTGCGCTATCAATTTCTGTCCAATCATAGTCACATATATCAAAATAGAAAAAACTACAATTATCTCTGAAAATCATTCGCACAATAAGATTTTCATAGCACTGTCCGAACTTTTCTCCTGTAATCATACTTGCCATAATTATCGTGTGATACTTTGGTGGTACACGAAAGAAAAGTTGCAACATTCCATCGGTTTCATTCATAAAAGATGAAAATTCCAGTATACGAAAATAAACATCTTGAAGTGAACCGATAGCCTTGGTTCGCTCATAGATTTCAACAGAACCTAAAGTAAATTGTTTCACTTATATCACCTTTTTCAGAATTATTTATATATTTATCATTTCATACATAATATGCCTACATAGTGTAACCACACAAAATATAAACTTCGTCCGTCTACGGCTTCACAAATAAAGCTACAACTTCTAATTTGTCAATTAAATAATTGTACACTGTGCTTTATTTACCATATTAAAAACCCACTATTACCATAAATCGATACAACAAATTAAAAATTATATAGTTTAAATCAAAAGCCGAAAATGAGACTCGAACTCACGACCCACGCTTTACGAAAGCGTTGCTCTACCAACTGAGCTATTTCGGCATATGAAATTCCATTCGCTGTTTTTGAGCAATTTTTAGTCAATTTCTAATCAATATTTTTTGTGCAAAATTATAGTAATCATTCCGAAAATTTATCAGATAAATTTATATGTTTTGCTCAAGAAATTTTAACCTTTAAAATTTCTGTTTTTTCCTGTTTTTGAAAAATTTTCCACCACCAAATTTTGATTTAAATGACTTTTTGAAACCCTTTTTTTCTGAACCTTTTTTTTGTCCAAATTTATCGAATTTACCAAAACTTTTCGGAATCTTTATATTTCGTTTTTCTTGATCTTGTACACTACCATTATCAGAGCTATTAGACTTTTTTTGCTCTTCGTTGTTTTTATATTTTAAAATTTTATCAAAGGCAACTGCTGCATCTAATGTGCTATTTGCTATTTTTGTTAAGATTTTTTTTGCAAAAGATTTTTCTTCTTTTTCACGATTACTATTTGGTTTATCGTTTCTATTAAAGTTTTCTTTACGTCCAAATTTATCCTTACGATTAGATTTATTTTTCTTAGAAAATTTTTCTTCGCGATTAAACTTTTGTTCTCTAGCTGGCTTTTCTTCGCGAACTAAATTATCTTCACGAGCAACCTGTTCTGTATTATTTGATTTCTCAGGATTATCTAAATGACGACGTTTTTTAAAGTTACCGCGTGAATCTCTTTTTTCGCCAAAATCTTTTTTCTTATTTGCAGATTTTTCTTGCTCCATTCTAAGTGCATTTTTTCTGCCAATCTTCTTTTGATAAATTTTTTCATTATGATATGGATTATCATAACTAACTTCTATTTCTTTTTTTATCAGTTTTTCTATTCCGCGCAAAGCTTGTAATTCATCACCTGCGCAAAATGAAATTGCTTCGCCATCTTGTTCGGCTCTTGCGGTTCTACCTATTCTATGAACGTATGTTTCGCTCTCTTTAGGCAAATCGAAATTTATAACGAGGCTCATTGCCTTTATATCTATTCCTCTTGCAGCAACATCTGTTGCTGTCAGAACTCTGATTGTACGTTTCTTGAATCTTTCCAAAGCTCTTTGTCTTGCAGATTGAAGTTTATCGCCGTGGATACAATCTGTCTCGATAGAATTTGACGTTAATCTTTTTGCGAGGCGACTTGTATTATGTTTTGTCCTGCAAAAAATCAGAGCCAAATTTTCCGCATCTTTTGAGAGGTGGTCACCGAGCAGATGAATTAGTAAATCGAATTTTTTATCGCTATCTACAAAGCAGACTTTTTGAGTGATTTTTTCAACCGTAGGTTTATCGGGGCTGACAGAAATTTTTTGCGGATTGCGAACAATTCCTAAAGCTAATTCCTCGACCTCTTTTGACATCGTTGCAGAGAACAGCATCGACTGTCTTTCTCTTGGAAGTTGTTTGCAGATACGACGTATATCAGGCATAAAACCCATATCAAGCATTCTATCTGCCTCGTCTAAAACCAAGTATTTAAGGCCTTTGAAAGACAATTTCTTTTGACTAAATAAATCTAAAAGTCTCCCTGGGGTTGCAATCAAAATGTCAACTCCGTTAGCTAAAGCCTTGATTTGCGGAGTCTTTGAAACTCCACCATAGACTTCTTTTTTTGTCATCTTTGTATACTTGCCGTAGCGTTCTACGTTAGCGCCCACCTGCTCTGCGAGTTCACGAGTAGGCACTAGTATCAATGCGCTAAACTCCATTGGCTTTGGTTTTTCTTGATTTTCTAAAACGCTCATTATCGGCAGAACAAATGCTGCTGTTTTACCTGTACCTGTTTGCGCGCAAGCAAATAAATCTGCTTTGTTTAGAATCGCAGGGATTGCCTGTTGCTGGATTGGTGTTGCCTTGACATAGCCTGAAGCCTCTACCGATTTTAATATATTCGCTGACAAATTCAGCGTATCGAATTTTTCGTTACTCATTTTATTAGTGTTATTATATAGGAGGCTTCAATAGCATTTCGCCAACGTAAGCAGAAAGAATCTGCGTATCTTTGAAATATTGTCAATGTCAATTAGTTTGAGCGTATATAAAAGAAATTTATTCAGTCAAAAAAAGATTGCAAATGAGCTTAAATCTGTAAGGATTAGCGAAATGAAAATGCTATGTAAACTTTCAATTTTATTTGCGGTATTCGCAGTTGTTGCGTGTACTACTTCAAACGTTGCCGTTGAATCACCAAGTGCTCCTGTCGCAAGATACGACAGCGTAAGCGGTGAGTTCGTTGGCAGAATAGATGGCGATTTTGCTAGGCTTATGAGCGCTGCAAACGCTGCTTTTGATGATCTAAAATATTACCGTATAGGCGAAAAACTCTATACAAATAGATCCCATACAGTTGCTCGCGGACCTAAAGATATCAGAGTTGAGATTGATATCTATCAAGATAAAGCCGATTCTTGTAAGGTTGTGATTTCTGCTGATTCTGGCGAAGATAATCTTATCAAGAGTCAAGAGCTGTTCAATAGAATGGCAAAGCACGCTAGATAATTAAAAAAACAAAACTGTTTGAAAACCCTACGAAACTTAGTAGGGTTTTATTTTGTAAAGATTATGAAATTTGACTCTATAAAATTCATTGAAGAATTAATTTCTTTCAAGAGCGTATCGACAAACAAAGACTGCGATTTGCACACGGCATCTTGCGCAGATTTCTTGAATGATTTTTTCGCTAGTAAAGAATTTGAAAGTAAGATTGTAAAAACAGAAAAACATCCGATTGTTTTTGCACAGAAAAATTGTAACGGAAAAGCTAAGGCTCGCCTGTTATGCTACGGTCACTACGATGTTCAGCCAGAGCACCCGCTTTCGAAATGGAATAGCGACCCATTTAAAGCGACTATTAAACACAACAAAATTTATGGACGCGGTTCAGCCGACAATAAAGGACCTTTTACTTGCCTTATCGCAGGCTTCTTAAATTTCATAGAAAAGCATCCTGATGCGAATTTAGACATTGCATTTTTACTTGAAGGCGAAGAAGAAATTTCTAGTCCAAGTATGTCAAAGTTTTTGAAAGATTTTTCAAAAGAACTTTCTACTTACGACGCTGTTTTGTTGAGCGATACAATGAGTCCATCGTCTAATCAAATCGTAATAAATACAGGGGTTCGCGGAATGGTTGCTTTTGATGCGAAGTTTAAAGGACCAAAAGAAGATTTGCATTCTGGTTTATTTGGTGGCGCAATTTATAATCCTATTCAGGCGATGACAGAAGTTTGTGCATCACTACATAACAAAGATGGATTGGTTAATATCCCTCATTTTTATGACGATGTTTTACCTGTGTTCCAGTGGGAAAAAGATGAGATTGAAAAATTCCCTATTAGCGAAAATCAAATGCTAAAAAATCTCGAGGTAAAAAAATTATATAGTCAAGCAGATGTAAAATTTAAAGAAGCTACAAGACTCTACCCTACTTTGGAATTCAATGGAATTGGTGGCGGATACGAAGATCCAGGCTGCAAAACAATTATTCCTTCTGAATGCTTTTGCAAAATTTCCTGCAGACTAGTTGCAAATCAAGATGCAGAAAAAATCAAAAAATTAGTTCAAGAAGAAATGCTAAAACGTTGCCCAGAATCTGTGGAACTGACTTTTGAAAATCACGACTCAAGCGCAAAATACTATTTTGTAATACCTCCAACAAAAGTAGAAAATAGTCCTGAAAGTCCTCTTAAAAAATTGTTCGAGTGCGCAGACAAATCTGTAAAAGAATCTTTTGGCACTGCGCCTTTGTATTTAAGAGATGGCGGAAGCATTTCGCTCATTGCTCAAATTCACGACGCAACGAATCTTGATTGCTTAATGACAGGTCTTTTTACTCCTGAAGATAATCTTCACGCGCCCAATGAATCTTTCTCTTTGGAAATGCTTGAAAAAGGTTCGTTATTTTATGAGTTGCTTTTTGAAAAAATATCAAAATAGTTTGGAAAAATTATGCAATACGCAATAGGTATAGATATAGGCGGAACAAATACAAAATTAGGTTTGGTAACGCAAGATGGTGTGATTCATAAATCAACTTCGTTCAGTACAAGAGCTGCTCACGACTTTGATTCTTATGCAAAATTGCTTTGCAAAGAAATTAATTCTATAATTGCAACAAGCTCTGGAACTTGCTTAGGCATTGGCATTGGCGCCCCCAATGCCAATTATCATACAGGGTCAATCGAGTTTGCACCTAATATGCCTTTTGTGAGCGCACCTATGGTTAGCGAATTGCAAAAAATTTTGCATCTTGAAAAAATCTATCTTACAAACGATGCCAACGCCGCCGCATTGGGTGAAAAAATCTACGGAGGCGCAAAAGATATTTCAGACTTTATAATGATAACTCTAGGCACTGGTCTTGGTTCTGGAATTGTTTGCGACAATAAACTTTTGTATGGCAGCACAGGATTCGCTGGCGAATTAGGTCACACCGTTGCTGTTCCTGAAGGACGCTTATGTAATTGTGGCAAACGCGGATGCCTTGAAAACTATGCATCTGCAACAGGAATCAAACGAACATTTTACGAAAAGCTAGCTGAATATAACGGCAAATCTTCAATAGCACATATTCCATTTGATAAAATGACTTCTAAGATAATCGAAGACGCAGCACGCGATGGCGATATACTTTGCAAAGAATGTTTTGATTATACAGGATTCATTTTAGGCCGCTCATTTGCTGATTTTGTAGAGTTTTCTAGCCCCAAAGCAATATTTTTATTTGGTGGTTTGGCAAAGAGCAGAGAACTAATTTTTGAACCTACAAAAGCCTCTATGGAAAGACATCTTCTGAAAGTGTTTAGAAATAAAGTTGAAATACTACCAAGTCTTTTACCTAGCTCAGATGCCGCAGTTTTAGGCGCAAGTGCATTAGTTTGGGAAACTTTATAATAATAAAAAAATGATTAAAATCAGTGTAAATATTTCTCCTGAAAAAGCAGGAGTGTATGAAGATTTCTTTGTGGAATCTGAATGTGTAAATTTTAGTATCGAACAAGATGTTGATTCTCCACAAGTATTTTTATGTGGATACTTTGAAAGCAAACCTCAGTCCGAAGCCGCATACAGACTGCTACGCGAAACTTTCAAAGAATTGCCAGAATCTTTTATTTGCGAAGAAATTTTCAAAAGCGATTTCCAAAACGAATATAAAAAATATCTTAAAGCATTCAAATATGATATTTTAAATTGGATTCCAATTTGGGAAAAAGATAATTATAAATTAGAAGAAAATGACGTAGCATTTTACTTTGATGCCGGTATGGCTTTTGGCACGGGAGACCACCCAACCACACGTCTTTGCGCGATGCGTTTGATTGATATTTTAAAAGAAAGATCTTTAGAAAATAAATCTTTGATAGATGCTGGCTGTGGCTCAGGAATACTCGCTCTTAGCGCAAATTTGCTAGGCTGCAAAGATATTTTTGCATTTGATATAGATGCTGATTCTATTCAAGTTTCAAAAGAAAATGCTGAATTTAACAACATCTCTTTAGATTCAGTAAAATTTGAAGTTGGCGATTTAGAAAATTCTCTCAAAGGTAAATCTTGCGATATTTTGTTAGCAAATATTCAAGCAGATGTTTTGATGAGCAATGCAAAGTTTTTGTTAGATTCTGTGAACGACAATGGAATTCTTGTTTTAAGCGGAATATTAAAAGACGAAAATGCTATTGTTATGGAATTTTTCAAAAAATCTGCTACTAAAAAAATCACACAAATAGAAACTCGTTCGCTCGGCGACTGGAGCGACATACTAATTAAATTTTAATAAAATGAATAAAGACATAGCTTTTGTTTTTGACTTTGACGGAACTATTGCAGAAACAATTCCTCTCGCAATTGAATCTTTTTTTAAAACCCTTAATTCTTACGAATTACCTATTCCATCTATAACTGAATTGAAAAAATACTTTGGTCCTTGCGAGCTCGGAGTTTTGAAAAATTTCTCAAGCGAATTTAGTGATGATTTATTCAAATCTTATCTGAATTATTACAAAGATTTACACAAAGAATTCGCTCCGAATCCTTACGATAGAATAGATAATATTTTAAAAAATATAAAATCTAAATCCTATAGACTTGGTTTAATTACTGGGAAATCAGCTCAGTCGCTAGCGATTTCTTTAAACGAATATAATTTAAATGGCATATTCGATGTAATGCACGCAGGCAGTTCAACAGGCTCTGTTAAGCCAGAAAAAATGCGTATGGTCTGCGAAGAATGGAATATGAATCCTTCTAAAATTTATTACATTGGCGATAGTCCTTCAGACATTACTGAATCTAAAGAAGCAGGATTAATTCCTATTGCAGTTTCTTGGTCTAGCATTGTAAGCGCAGACGCACTCACTGCTCTTTCACCTTATAAGCACTTTGATAAAGTCGCTGACTTTGAAGCGTGGATAGAATCTGTAATCTAGACTATACCGCGTTCTGTTGCACTTTTTGCAAATTTAATTATTGCATCTAAAACTCTATTTGAAGCATTTGGATTTGCTTCTAATTCTTCAATAGCGTTCCCGCGCATAAGGCGACGTTTATAGATAACTTTGAATGCGCTAAAGACTAAATCAATTTCTTTAGAATCAAATCCATTGCGTTGCATATTTACCTTATTTATTGCACACACATTTGCAGGAGAACCGTCTGCCATCATAAATGGAGGCAAATCTTTAACCAATTTTGAAGATGCGCTTAACATTGCGTAAGCGCCGACTCTACAAAATTGATGAACCCCACTGCCCCAACCAATTACTGCAAAATCTTCTACTTTTACGTGTCCACCTAAAGCTGCGTGAGAGCTCATAATTACTCGGTTTCCAACCTCACAATCGTGAGCGATATGGCTATATGCCAAAATACTATTGTTGTTACCGATGATAGTATATTCATCATTTTTTGTCGCGCAATGAGCCGTAGAATATTCTCTAAACACATTGCCATTGCCTATTTTAAGGCGTGGCGTACCACCTACAAATTTCAAGTCGTGAGTCTTACCGCCTATGTAAGAGTAAGGAAAAACTTGATTATCAGAACCCATTTCAGTATGGCCATCCACCGTTGCGTGGTGCGCAATACAAGATGATTTACCTATACTAACATTTGCGCCTATATAAGCGTAGGCGCCGATTTCAACGTCTTCATCGATTTGAGCACCTGATTCGATTATTGCTGTAGGATGTATTTTTGCCATTTTGGATTAGTAGGTTTCTGTTGCGTCTAAAATAGTAAACATCAAGTCTGCGCTTGAAACAACGTTGCCGTCGACTTTGCAGACAGCTGATGCGCAAGCGATTTTAAGACCTCTTGCTTTAGTAAGTTCAACTTCAATCATAACTTGATCTCCAGGCTTTACGGCTCTGCGGAACTTGACTTTGTCAGCGCTCATAAAGAGAGCCAATTTGTCTTCGCCATCGACCTGACGTAACATTAAAATGCCAGCTGCCTGAGCCATCGCTTCGAGTTGCAAAACTCCAGGCATTACAGGATTACCTGGAAAGTGTCCTTGAAAGTGTGCCTCGTTAAGTGTAACATTTTTTACAGCAACCAAAGTTTTAGCATCTGCATCGATAACTTTGTCTATCAAAACGAATGGATATCTATGAGGCAAAAGATTCAAAATTTGTCTCGCATCCAAAGTTTTTTCAGAAAACATTTTGCCTTTTTTCTCAGTTTTCTTTTCAGATTTTTTCTTTGTTTCTTGAGCAGATTCTATAGGAGTCATCATTTGGTCATAGATAGCTTTAGTGAGCTTTGCATTCAAAGAATGCCCTGGGCGCACTGCGATTATGTGTGCTTTTAATTTTTTACCGAGCAAAGATAAATCGCCAATAATATCTAAAATCTTATGACGCACGAATTCATCTTGGAAAGTCAAAGGTTCTTTAGACAAAATTTTATCACCTTTAATTACGATTGCTGAATCCAAGCTACCGCCTTGAATTTTACCCATTTTTAAGAGCTCTTCAATATCTTCGTAAACTACGAATGTGCGCGCAGGAGCCAAACCTTTTTCAAAGAAATCTGTATCAATATCGGCAGACAAATGTTGAGTATGTATACCTCTATCGTCTGACGATGTACAAGTGATTTTAAATCCATCGTAAGGCAAAGCAATCAAAGAGCGATTGCCATCTGTAACGGAAACAGGAGATTTCAACTCGTAATATTCACGCTCTTTTTCTTGCTCAACAATTCCAGCTTCTTTGACCAATTTTACGAAAGCTTTTGCAGATCCATCCATAATAGGTGGCTCAGCAGCATCAAGCTCAACATACGCGTTGTCGATATCCATACCAGTGAAAGTAGCAAGAACGTGTTCTATTGTATAAAGCTTCGTGTTGCCGTCGGTGATACCAGTATTGCGAACCAAATCTGTACTGATTTGCGATATTTGCGGACGCACTTCTGGCTTACCGTATAAATCTTTGCGCTTGAAAACAATACCCGTATTTTCTGGAGCGGGCTTAATTGTCAGAGTTACATCTGCACCTGTGTGAAGTGCGTGTCCTCTTAATGAAGCTTCTTTTAGAATAGTTCTTTGTTTCATTATATCTATTATTTTACAGCTGAATAAATGGCATCTTTAAGTTCATCGATGCCCTCTTCTGTAAGGCAAGATATAGGAACAATTTTGAGCCCTTTATTTTTTTTCTTAAAAGTTTTTAGATTTTCTTGAGCCGAATCTTCGTCCATCTTATTCGCAATGACTATGCGTTTTTTAGACAATAGACTTTCGTCATATAATTTTAATTCTTCAAGTAAATCTTTGTAGTCATCTTCTGGTTTGCGAGCGTCAGTACCCGCCATATCAATAATCATAAGCAAAGCCTTGCAACGCTCTATGTGACGCAAGAATTGATGCCCTAGCCCCTTATTTTCAGAAGCCCCTTTAATCAATCCGGGAATATCCGCCAAAGTTACATGCTCGTACTTTTCAGGAAAATTCAATACGCCTACATTTACGTGAAGAGTTGTAAATGGATAAGAAGCAATCTTTGGTCTAGCCAAAGTAAGCATACTAATCAAAGTCGACTTCCCTGCATTTGGAAATCCAACAAAGCCTGCGTCAGCAATAGTTTTTAGGATCAAATCATATTCTGATTCTTGACCCATTTCGCCTTTAGTGGTTTGTCTTGGCGCGCGATTTGTAGAACTTTTAAAGTGAACATTTCCTAAGCCTCCTTTGCCACCTTTAAGAATTAAAATCTTTTCTCCGTGATTCAAAAGCTCTGCAACGACAGAACCTGTTTCGGGATTCAAAAGCAAAGTTCCAGCCGGAAGTTTAATATAAACATCTTTGCCCGACTCGCCATATTTCTGACGACTCGCACCACGCTTTCCGTTGCCTGCTTGATAGAAGGGAGTGAATCTAAAATCTTCTAAATCACCGACATTTTCGTCACATACAATATATACATCGCCACCTTTGCCGCCATCGCCACCGTCTGGCCCGCCAAGAGGGATAAATTTCTCACGTCTAAAGCTTGCCGAACCGTTTCCGCCATCGCCTGCTTTAAGTCTTATATGTGCTTCGTCTACAAACATAATATCTACTAACAAGCCTTTACAATTCTTGCAAAATGTCAACACTAAGAACACTTAGCAAATATTATAAAAGACTATCTGCAATCAAGCCTGCTCTTAACGCAGAAGTTGTGTGGAAAAGTTTTTTTACACCAAAACATCTTAGCAATGCAATAAGACACGCAAATGCTGGTAAAATGATATCTGCCCTTGCCTCTTTTATTTTGAAATTCAGACACCTTTCTTCAAGCGTCATATCAGAGATTTTTTTTAAAAGATTATCTAAATCATCTAACCGAACAAGATTGTTTTGCTTTGTAAACTTTCCATAAAGCATATGACGTGCTGCAGAAACAGACCCACCTGCCCCAACACATAAAAACTCATCAAAGGGCAATTTTATTTTTGAAATAGAATCACTACATTCTGCAATAATTTTTTCGATTATATCATACGGAACTTTTTCTTTGGGCTCTTGAATAAATTTATTCATCATTCGCACAGCGCCCAAAGGTAAAGAAAAAGAATTTATAACAGACATTTCTTTTGCAAAAACTATTTCTAAGCTACCACCACCTAAATCAATAAAAATAGTGTTTTTTTGCTTTTTTAGAAAGGCATCTTGCATTGCCCCTTTGAAAGAAAACTCTGCTTCTTGCTCGCCTGTCAAAATTTCAATATCAACAGAAGTTTTTTTAGTGACATCTGCAATAATCAAATCTTTGAATTGCGATTCTCTCAATGCACTAGTAGCAACAGCTCTGATTGAAAAGCTCTCACTCAACTCTTTTGCTTGAAGAATAAAATCATCTATCGCATATGAAATTTTTGCAGAAATTTCATTCCAAGAATTCACACTATTGAATATGCGTAAATCTTTTGTTATAGAAAAAATTTCTGTAATCTTCGATTTCTTGCGTCGAGACAAAGAACATTTAACTGTATTAGAACCTATATCTATACAAAGTAAATCTATCATAAGAGAAAATCTTTAGGAGCAATTATCACAACAAATTCTCCTTTTATTGCAACTGACTTCATTTGATTTTTCACATCGCTTAATGTGCCAACAAAAAATTTCTCATAAATTTTTGTCAACTCTTTGGCTACACATACAACTCTGTCGCCACCGAAAATTTCACATGCGTCATCAATGAATTTATCTATGCGATGCACTGATTCGTAAAAAATTAATGTGTGCTCAAAATCTAGATATTTTTGGAAGCAAGCTTTTCTAGCCGACGTTTTTGGCGGGAGAAATCCTAAAAATAAAATCGCATTACTTGGTAAGCCAGAAGCACTCATTGCCGCAACAAATGCGCAAGCTCCAGGAATAGGAATTACATCTATGTTATGCTGACGACACAAACGCACTATTCTAAAACCAGGGTCGCTAATGCAAGGAGTTCCTGCATCTGAAATTAACACTACACTTTTTCCACTTTGCAACTTTTCTAGCAAGTACTGAGCGTTAATATTCTCGCGTATATCTGAATAAAGAATGAACTCTTTGTGCAAATTTAATTTACCCATTAGCTTTGAAGCCACACGAGTATCTTCACAAGCAACAATGTCGCAGTCAGTAAGCGTTTGAATCGCACGCTGACTTAAATCTCCCATATTTCCTATTGGAGTTGCTAGTACATATAAACTCATTTTAGTGTCCTTTCAAATTCAGAATTTTTGCTCAAAGTTTTTGGATATACCAAAAGCATCTCAAAATATTTTTTCAAGGCGAGAGAATTTTTTTCTTCAAGCAAATCCCATAATGGACTAATCACAAAATCTCTTTCATTCCATTTTGGATGCGGAAGCGTTAGAGCATCGGTAGTACATTCAAAATCTTCATAAAAAATAATGTCTAAATCAAGAGTACGCGGACCATTTATTATAGTCTTTATTCTTCCAGAATCTTTTTCAATAGATTTCAAAAAATCCAACAATTCTTCTGGAGATAATTTTGTAGAAACACAAATTGCAGCATTTAAAAAATCTCCCTGATTTGCATATCCCCAAGGCTTGCTCTCGTATATGCTAGAGACTTTAATGACATCACATTTTTCAAAAATTTTTTCTAACGCAAATTCAAGAAAATTTTTTCTATCTCCCAAATTTGAACCTAAAGCTATAACCGCAAACTTTGACATTATTTATCCTTGCGAATACGTTTTATTTTCACCGCCACCTCCTCTATTGAGAATACTTTTTCAGAAGCACATTTGCTCAGCTCAATTTCCAATTTTTGCAAAAGAGGAAATTGCAAAAAAAGTTTTTCAGAAATTTCTTCTGCAAGTTTTTCAATCAAACTGCACGTAAATTCACGCACTGTATTTTTTACAGAATCTATTACAAAAGGATAATCTATTGTATCTTCCAAAGAATCGCTTTTAACACATTTACTAAAATCAAAACTCAAAATTAAATCTATACGAAAGTCTTGAATAAGGCTACGCTCCGCTTCGCTACAACCGTAAAAGCCAGATGCTAAAATTCCTTTTAAAATTATTTTGTCCATATTTTTTCTTTCTTGATAGATTCAATAGAATCAAATGCTTGTCTTAATTTTTTTACATTGTGGACCCTGAAAATATCTGCACTACCTGCAAAAAGACTATGCAAAGAAAATGCAATCGTAGCATTGTCTAAATCGTCAATATCAGTGCCAACAATTTTTTGTAAAGTAGATTTTCTTGATACTCCTGCTAAAATTGTAATTCCCAATTTGCGCAATTCAGTTCCTCTATTTTGAAGAATTAAATTCTGCTCTACTGTTTTATGAAAACCAAATCCTAAATCCAAAATCAAATTATTTTTAGAGACTCCAACTTTACAAAGTTTCGAGATTTTTTTCTCAAAAAAATCTAGAACTTGATTCCAAAAATCTCCTTCAATAATTGCACTTGTGTTATGTGTTAAAACGTATTTTACATTTTTGTTTTGCGAAATAACTTCTAGCATATCTTCTGACATACCTGAAATATCATTCACAATATCTATACCCTCTGCAATTACGTACTCTGCGGTTTTTGCTTTGTAGGTATCAATAGAAATTTTTGCCTGCGGAAACTCTTTGCGCAACGCAGGTAATATTTGTTTTAGACGCATCAATTCTTCTTCAACGCTCAGTTTTTGAGCCGCAGGACGTGTAGATTCAACGCCTAAATCAATAATATCTGCACCATCTGATAAGAGTTTTTCTGCGTGCGTTAGAGCATCTTCAACTTTGAAAAATTTATTCCCGTCAGAAAATGAATCGGGAGTAAAATTCAAAATTCCCATTATTTGAAAATCATTTTTCATTCAAAAACTTTTCCAAACTTTCTATTTGCGAATCGAGAAGATTTGTAGAATTTATCTGCTTAATTTCTTTTAAATAAGTCAGCGCTAAAGCAATATCTTTTTCATCTAAAGCAATGCGTGCCAATTCGTATTTTGCATAAACAAAGTATTCTAGATTTTTCGCAGCGAGTGCAAAGTTGATTTTTGCAATTTCTTTTTCGTCCAATTCCAATTGAGTTTTTGCTAATCTAAAGAGAGCATTTGCATCGTCAACTTTTTCCAAAAGAATTTTTTCATAATATTTTTTTGCAGAAGAAAAATTTTTCTCATCCTCTGCAACTAAGGCCAGAGCATAGAATCCATAAAAATTTTCAGGCGCAATTTCTTTAGCTTTTTCAAACTGTTTATTGATTGCATACGCGTACGCTATGCGCCCTTTTCTTTCTATATCGCAATCTTTCGCATCAAAGCATACTTTATAATTTTCGTAAGCATTGTCGAAAAACTTTAAAGTAAAATACAAATCACCTAGCAATGCGATTTCTGAAAGTGTTGCCAACTCGAGATGTTTCATAGATTCCAACGTTGCGATCGCTTTTTTAGTCTCGCCCTGACTAATATAACTTGAGCACAAATATTTCCATGCAATTTGATTCTTTGAATCAGAATTTAAAATTTCTTCACAAAGAGCTTCAAGTTCTTTTGCTCTACCCAACTCATACATACAATATGCTTTGTTGATTTTAAGATTCAAATTTTGCGAATCAAAAACCTGCGCATTATTAAGCGAAAACAAAGCAGAATCATAATTTTTCAAAGCTATGTGATTCGAAGCTAAACATAGATAAATAGCCAAATCTGCGCCCTTGATCCCAACAGCAGTATCAATACTTTTCAGAGAGTTTTCCCACTGGGAATCCAAAGAATATACTATCCCAAGATTTTTATGTGCTTTATAAAATTCAGGAAAAATATCTATCGCTTTTTTGTATGCATTAATAGACTCTGCATAATCCCCAGTTTCTTTATAAAGGTTACCTAAATTATAAAATAATGCAGCACTTGCTTTTTCATTTTTAGAAGCTTCTTGCAAGATTTTTAAAGCATCTGCTCTGTTTTTCTGAACCGCAGCTTGCGAAAGTTGTTTAGATTCAAATGCATTTTGAACAGGCTCTGTTTGAGCCAAAAGAATCAAGGGAGAAAACAAAATTAAAAATAGTTTTTTCATTTCACAATTTTAAAAGGTATAGGCAAAATGAACTTTGCACGAACTGCCTTTCCACCTTTAGTTGGAGTTTCGTATTTAAGATTTTCGATAGCTTTTTTTGCAGCCTCTTCAAAAATCTGATTCGTTGCAAACTCGGTAGAATCTATGCTCACAGAGCCATCTACATCTATCACAACTAAAAGTTTAACAACGCCTTCAATGCCCTTTGAAAGCATTGATTCTGGATAATTTATCCTAACATCATTTTTGCGTCTTGGAATTTTATCAAGAACATCAATATTAAAAATCTCTATTCCCTCATCGCCGAACCCGCCCGCAGACAAAGAAGATTCGAATCCTGCTTGACCACTTAATCCACCAAACAATTCGCCACTAGGTAAAATATCTTTTATAGAAGCTGCAAGAATTCCATCTGCGCCAAATGAGAGATTCGTAGCCTTTACAGGAATATCAAGCGATACCTCGCCTCCACCGCCTTTGCGTACAGAATTTTCACTAGATTGTGATTGTTTTTTTTCTATCGAATAAACTTTTTGGATTTTCTTTTGCGTAGCTTTTTCAACTTTACTCGGAGCCAAAATCACAAACAAAACACAGAAAATTATAAAAGAGCAAAATATGCTTTTCCAAAAATCTAAAGTATTATCGAAGCGTTTTTTATTCATCGATTTTATCCGTTGAAATATAGATATTTTCAAGCCCTACTTTTTTAACAGAATCCATCAGCGAAACTAGCATATCAACCGATACTTTTGAATCGGCTTCGATAATCAATTTTGTCTGTTCATCGAAAGATGTTTCAGACAAAATTTTCTCTAATTCCGAAAGAGACATCATTGCGCTTTTGAAATAAATTTTGCCTTCTTCATTGATAGAAACTGTAAGATTATCAGAGCGCACAATTTCGCTTTGCGATGCCTGTGGGCTTTTAATGCTCAACACAGTGCGATCGGAAAAAACCATTGTTACAATAAAGAACAAAAGCAAAATAAAAATAATATCAATAAGAGGCGCTATATTGATTGCATTTTCAATATCATCTTTTTCAAATGATGGACGTTTTACGCTCATTTTAAATCGTTTTGCTCCTTAAAATTAAAACTTCGCAAGCGTTAAACTTAACCAAAAATTTTTGATTTAAAAATCTGCAAATCAAAATAATAACCCACACTGGAACAGATGCGCTAAGACCAATTTGTGTTGTTACCAAAACCTTTGAAATACCAAGAGCAATGTAATCTATATCTTTGATTGCCCCAAGAATAATAGCCATACCAGACACTGTGCCTAATAGACCCAATAGTGGCATCACTGTTCCGAACACTGCCATTAATTTCAATCGCGAATTTACTCTATGAAGAATATCGCTACGCAAAAGTGCAAAATCTTTTTTTGCATCATCAAAAGAAATATTTTTTATAGAATCTCTTTTTGCGAAATCTAAAAATGCAGATTCAAAATCGCTTAATTTTTTGCAGAGATTATTGTAACGTAAAAGTCTAAATATAATCAAAAAACCAAGATAATACGCATACAAAGCAAGCAAAGCAATAGCAGGAGAAATCCAACCGCCAGCAGCAAAATGTGTTATTGCTGTATTTATAAAATTCATTGATTAAATTTACTATTAGCACTCAAGAATCCCGCAGCTAGCTTTTCCATATCGCTCAAAATTCTTTTAGCTTTACGGCTTGCCAATGCGTGAACAACGAATGCAGGAATTGCTACAATCAAACCAAATTCTGTGGTGATAAGAGCCTCGCTTATTCCACCGCTCAATAAGTTTGCATTGCCTGCACCAAAGGCTGATAGATTGCTAAAAATTTTGATAATACCTGTAACTGTTCCTAACAAACCAAGCAAGGGCGATATAGTTGCTGTGATAGATAAAATGCTAAGTCCTCTATAAATACGTTCGCCCTCGCGCAACATATATTCGTAAGAAATTTCTTCAAGAAGTTTTGATTCAAGATTTCTATCGTCAATAAGTTTAAGAAGCATTGGCGTGTATGGGTAAGCAATTTTTTTTGCGAGATTTTTCGCACTTGATTCATCGCCTTTTGAAAGAACAGAAAATATTTTTTCAATAGAATTTTCAGGCACATTTTTTATTTTTGCAAATTGAACAATTTTAAATACAGCCATAATCAATGAACACGCACCAAAAATCAAGATAGGCCACATCCATACACCACCTGCAATAAAATGTTCTTTTAAATTTCTCTTTTGCTTGCCTGAAGATTTTCCCATACTCAAGTCGACAGGGTACAAGTCGGTAAGTCCAGATTCAAATTTTGCGATTTTTCCATCTTCATCAGATATCAAAATATATTTCTCAGGCACTGCAAAAATTGCATCTTTTTTGATTTTTGACGCATTCAAATCAAAATAAGAATCGTCTAATTTTCCCAAAGCTGCTGTGATTCTTTCGTTAAAAGATTGTAGTTCTTTTAAATTTTCCGATAAGAATTCACATTTTTTAAATTCAGATTTTGCAAGTGCAAGATTCTCTTCTGCCTTTTTCAACTCTTCGCAAGCAGACTGCATTTCTTTTGCAAAAGATTCTTTTTCCTTATCAATTTTTTGAACCAAAGAATTTTTCGCATCTAAAGCATCTTGAATATTTTTAGAGAGCTTTTCATTTACATCTGCTGCGTTAAGCAAAGATGTCATTAATACAAAAAACAAAACTGTATTTAAAAACTTCATAAAACTACTTATTTATAGGTAACAAAACTGCATCAGGAACGATAGTGCCTTCTAATATAGATATGGCTTTAGCGACATCGCCTGTGCATTCTTGAACTTCATCATTTACAATTTTACCTATATTTTCTAAATCGTAAGCGAAGCTTGAATTTGCACCTATCCTAAGAATTTTATATTTTTTCCCATTAATTTGCGCTTCGCTAACTTCAGCATTTTTTACTTTTTCAGACAAGAAATTCAGAACTTTTATTTTCGCCAAAATGCCCTCGCACTTATTTGAATATACATTATCTAAAGATTCTAGCTTCTTTGAAAATTCTTTGTTAAGCGGGTATGCGAGCTGATTCGAGCATTCTGCCAACTGAGTAATCATTGTATCGAGCGAAGAATCTATGAAGTCTATGCGCGCGTTATATGCGTTGATTTTCTCAGAATCTTTTGAAAAAGTTTCTTTATTTGTTTTTGTTTTTTCAACTAAAAGAGATGTCTCTTTATTAAGCATCTCAGAATTTTTTTTAATCGAATTTATGCGAGCTACGTATTCAGCTTTGAAATTTTCAAAATCTGAAGCGAGACTCTGTGAAGACTCTCTTATACTAAGAGCCTCCTGCATTGTAACCTGCACCTGACTCGCAGAATCCTCTGCTATTATAGCAGATGCAGAGAATAGTAATAAAAAATTAAAAGGCAAAAATCTCATTTTTTAGAAAAATACCTTCGCAGTAAATGACCAAAATGAATGAGGTTTATATTCTTGAGTTTTGAATTCACGACTGCGCATATTCCAAGTTAAATCAAACTGTACGCATTCGATTCTTGTAGATATACCTACATTCGCTTCGCCGATAAAATAATCTTTATCAACACTACGACTATTTTTCCAAGTATTGCCATCCAAAGTTATATCGTAGCCAACTGCCCTACCAGTGACTCCTGCGTAAAAGTAGCAATGCCAAGAGGATGGATTCAAAAACGCAACGTCTTGATTTGAACCATAATCTATGCGAGCTGTATCGAAAGATTTTGGCATATTAAAACCTGCTCTGAAAAGCATTCTTGCTTTTGCTTGAGACATAATATTACCCAAATCGCAACCAGCAGACGCAATGATATCGCCACCAAAACCGCTGTCGGTATCGAAGTCAGCGAGCCTTTCGCTATGATTGTATGACAAGACAAAACCAGGTTCGTTGCGAATTTGAGTGTGCCAACCCATAGGTCTTGTAGAGCCCAATAGCTCATGTATAAATTTTTGAGTATCTCCTGCCAATGACAACGGACCTACAACGCCTAAATAAATACCAAAAGAATCTGAACGAGTCTCGTTCGCCAAGTGAGCCGTAGCACCTAAGTAGAGAACACCCGCATAAGGTCTGTCAGTCAAGCTTGGGTCTCTATCGTTAATTTCGCTAGAAACATTCATCAACTGACCAAAATTAGCAGTTTGGAAAGAAGTCCTGTCGTCAATAAAGAGTCTCAGGAATTTGAACTGCAAATAACTTGCCCACCAGTTGTCACCCGTTTCAGTGTAACCGAACTGAATGCCATTGGTATAATATCTGTCTGAAAAATAAATATCGTTTTCTACGTTCAGACTGATAACATTATATGAATTTGATTTCTCAGAATCATTTTCAATTTGAATAGAAGATTCTTCTGCAAAACTAAAAGTTTGCAAAAGTATAAAAAACATTAAGACTGCCTTTGTTTTCATAAAGAATTAAAGATGAGAATTAGTGGCGGAATAGCAAGAGGATTTTCCCTCAAAAGTCAAAAAAGCAACGATACGCGACCTGCGACCGATGCTGCCAGACAAGCTATATTTTCGTCCTTAGCAGACTCTGTTGTGGGAGCAAAAGTGCTAGATATCTTTGCAGGAACGGGATCTTACGGACTTGAAGCATTGAGTCGTGGTGCTGTAAGTGCCGAATTTATAGAGATTTCCGCAAAAGCTCTCAGTGCATTAAAAGAAAATGTTCTAGGTATAAAAAAATATCTACCAAATACTTACACGAAAGTTCATAGTTGCGATTGCTTCAAATTTTCTTCCGAAAATGACTTCGATATTATTTTTGCAGATCCGCCCTATGATTTCCTTCGCGACAAAGCAAAAAATATTTTGGATATGCTCTACAAAAATGCAAATCCAAATACTCTTATAATTTTGGAAGCTCCTTTTGAATTTGACCTACCAGATGGCTCTCCTTTCGAACTTAAAAAGCGTCTTGGGAAAAAATCTAAAGGCAAACCAACTCAATTAATTATGCGAGCAGTTTTTTAACAACCAAATCTGCCAAGCATAAACCAAATATCCCTGTTATAATAACAGAAGAACCGATTAAGCGTTTGTTATCTTCGCTACCACTTTGTAAATGAGTCTCTTTTTCTGCAAGCTCACTAGAAAAAACACAATTTACTTTTGGCTTAATTTTTCGATGACTTAACTCTTTGCGAATCTTTGCAGCCAATGGACAATTATATGTTTTGAATAAATCTGCACATTGAATCTTGGAAACATCTTTGCGTCGACCTGCTCCCATACTTGAAACTATTTTTATATTATTTTTTGTAGCATATTCTAAAAGATCTATTTTAGATTTCAAAGAATCTATTGCATCAACAATAATATCTATATTTTTAAAATGAGTCTCAAAATTTTCTGCACGGATAAATACATTTACACTCTCGATTTTCACATTGGGATTTATATCCAAAATTCGCTCTTTTGCTATGTCGCATTTGTTTTTTGATATAGTAGAATGCAAAGCATAAAGCTGTCTATTAATATTGCTTTCTTCAACAACATCAAAATCTATCAGCTTGAAATTCACAAGCCCTACCCTAGCTAGAGCCTCCGCAGCAAAAGACCCGACCGCTCCGAGTCCTACAATTG
>JGI994J12354_10001331_pt1 | contig 25035 bp, 29 predicted proteins | sample IntmicLarv3ML3BL_FD_12354 | JGI IMG/M metagenome (IMG submission 12354)
GAGTTTGGCGGGCGCAGCCGCGAGGAGGCTGGAAGTGGCTCCACTACAATGATAATCTTTGTCATCTGCATACTGTTTGTTTACTTGATTCTCTGTGCCATGTTTGAAAGTGCCTTTATTCCGCTGGCAATTATGTTATCGGTTCCTTTCGGACTTGCCGGAAGTTTTCTGTTCGCACGAATGTTCGGGATAGAGAACAATATTTATATGCAAACGGGACTACTTATGCTTGTCGGTATGCTGGCAAAAACAGCGATTCTGATGACTGAATATGCATCTCAACGTCGTGCATCAGGGTTAAGTATTACCCGAGCTGCACTTGATGCTGCTACCATTCGCCTCAGACCAATCCTTATGACGGCTCTTACCTTTATATTCGGTATGCTTCCGATGGTATTGGCAACCGGTGCGGGAGCAAGCGGAAGCCGTGCGTTGGCGGTCGGAACGATCGGAGGAATATTGGTCGGAACTTTGGCTTTGCTGTTTATCGTTCCCGTCTTGTTTATCGTACTACAAAAAATACAAGAGAAAGTTATGCCTCAAAGAAATACAGAGATTACGGATAACATCAATTAAAAGGAATATGAAAAAGGTTTTAATCATAATAATACTTACGACTGCTATGGTCAGTTGCAGTATCCACAAAAAATATCAACGTTCCGATGATTTGGATGTAAGTACAGCTTATCGGGATATGGATGATTTGAAACAAGATACGACTACACTTGGTAGTCTTTCATGGAGAGAACTTTTTGCTGATCCTTACCTGCAATTGTTAATTGAATCAGGTTTAGAGCATAACACAAATTTGCAGATTGCTTATCTTCGTGTAGAACAGGCAGAAGCTGTACTCAAAACATCGCGTTTGGCTTATCTGCCTTCCGTAAATCTTGCTCCACAAGGCGCTTTAAGTAGTTTTGACGGATCAACCCCTTCAAAAACATATTCATTGGCAGCTTCAGCAAGTTGGGAGATTGATCTGTTCGGAAAACTTGCCAATACCGAACGCAGTAACAGGTCTGTATTGGAAAGTAGTAATGCTTATCGGCAGGCAGTACAAACGCAACTGGTTGCCACAATAGCCAACAGCTATTATACATTGCTTCGGTTAGATCAACAACTGGAAATCAATCTGGTGACACTCAAAAATTGGGAGAAAAACATAAATACCCTCCATGCCCTTAAACGTGCCGGAATGTCTAATGATCCCGCTATCCTCCGTGCAGAAGCCAGTCGTTTATCTCTGGAGTCATCGGTACTTACAGTGCGCAAAAGCATCAATGAAACCGAAAATAGCCTTTCCGTACTACTCGGAAGCGAAGCACAGACCATAGAACGTGGAAGATTGGCCGAACAGGCATTCCCTGAAACGATAGCTGTCGGTGTGCCGTTGCAACTTCTTGCCAATCGCCCCGATGTAAAACAATCTGAATATAATGTGGTACAAACTCATTATGCTACCAATATAGCGCGTGCAGCATTTTATCCTAAAATCACGTTGGGTGGTTCGGCAGGATGGACAAACAGTCCGGGTAGTGCAATCGTTAATCCAGCCGAATTTCTTTGGTCGGCATCCGCTTCGCTATTACAACCTATATTCAATAGAGGGGTAAATCAAGCCAATCTTAAAATAGCAAAAGCGCAGGCAGAAGAGGCATCTTTACAATTTCAGCAAAGCATCCTTAATGCCAGCAAAGAAGTAAATGATGCACTTGTGCAATGGCAAACCGCACGAGGGCAAATAACCTTAGGAAAGCAACAGATTGAGGTCTTACAAGAAGCAGTACGTAAAACAGAACTGCTAATGCGATACTCATCTACAAACTACCTTGAAGTGCTAACGGCACAACAATCTCTATTACAGGCAGAGCAGACACAAGCGCAGAATCAATTTGATAAAATTCAGGGTGTGATAAATTTATATCGTGCTTTAGGCGGTGGAATTGACTAACAAAAACATTGAACATACACTAATAACAGAAGATGAGAAAATCAGTAATTTGCTTAATGATTTTTATGGTAGGCATGACAACGATAAGTCATGCCCAAACAACAGTTGATACACTCAAAACTGAAATCAGAAGCTATGTCGCACGAAATTTTTCCGAAGTGCGTACTTTCAATTTATATTGGGAAACAAGCCCTTCCCACGATTATACACTGAAACAAAATGGGAGTAAATTTGAGAAAGGAAAAATGCGTAATGAGCATACTGTAAAATTTGCTGCAACGGTTCCAATATACCAAAAAAATAGATTTTCGTTTTATGCCAATGCCAATGCTAATTTTTATCTATTTGAAACGGAAAATGAATTAGATGGTTCAGCCTCTTCTATGTTTAAAGATAATGAAGAAAGTTACAGTTATTTTAAAGCAGGGGTAAATGGGACTTACTTCCTAAATGTTTTCAATAAACCATTGATGTTAAGCGCGGCAATTTCCGGTGATGGCTGGTACCATGGCTTTGAAAAAATGGAGGCTACACTGACCGCAATATTGATGTTGAAACGCACGGCTTCAACAAATATATCTGTCGGACTACATGGTACAACATTGTTTGATTTGGTTCCGGCAGTACCTATTGTGGTTTTTATACATCAATTCAACCCTAATTTGAGTGTTGATATTACACTGCCAAGCAGAACATATTTACGTTATCAATTTAAGAATAATCATCGCGTTTCCATTGGCTCGTCACTTGATAGAGAACATTTTTACTATAAACCCAATATTGAAAATATTCCTGAAACGACTTTATATAGTAAAAGCAATATAAAAACTGAATTTGTTTATGAGTATATTATAAATAAACATTTTTACTTGATAGCACGTGGAGGAGGATCGCAACCGATAATGAGCGGACTTTTCAAAACCAATCGTAAAGGAGACGGTGATGGTAAGCCATTGTTGGAATATTCACAGCCCATGACACCTTTCTTCTATCTCGGATTTTCATATAATTTATTCAAATAATATTTGAAAATATAAAATAGCCAGACATTCACTGTATAACGAAAAAACAAAAAGAATATGTATAAAAATGATATTGGAATAAATGCAGGCGTAATATGGCGTCTACTTTCGGAAAAAGGAGAATTGAGTATCAGAGAAATCGGAGAATTGACAAATTTTCGAGAAGCATTTATATACCTCGCTCTCGGATGGTTGTCGAGAGAAAATAAGATACGTTTTTCTGAGAAAAATGGTGTTGTGTATGCTGAATTAAATCAGATTGCTTCTGAGATGTATTTTTAACCGATAATATTAATATGGGGAAACGTCAATATTATCTTATATTATCACTTATCACTGCGACAACACTGTTTGTTCGTCCCAATATTTGTGCGCAAAAATTGGATCTTAAAGAAATTGAGAGTAAAAAAACAGATTCGAGCAAAGTTGATTGGAGAAAACCGAATTACTTGCCAGTTAATCAAAGCGAGATGTTAGAAAATTTCAAAAAGGAATCAAGTTTCGGAATATTCCATGACAATTATATTGTTACAGGAGTACCAATAAATAAAAAAATCAATAAATCAACTGCCGATGTCAAATATCAAGTCAGTATCAGGCAATTATTATTTAAAAACTTATTGCCTCGAAATCAAATATTGGCATTGACTTATACTCAAAAATCATTTTGGAATATTTATGAAGAGTCATCCCCTTTTGCAGACAACAACTACAATCCGGGAATTTCACTTTCAAGACCAATAACTCACAATGGAAAATTAATTGGCTTTTCTTCAATTGCATTTGAACATGAATCGAATGGTAAAGACAGTCTTGATAATAGAAGCTGTAATTTCTTTGTTCTTTCAGGAGTCTATTATTTTAACAACCTGTTTTCGACTCAAATTAAAGCATGGGGAGGATGGTTAGCAGATGAAAATAAGGATTTGTATAGCAAGTACAGAGGGTATGGCTTAATCGCAATGAACTATAGAAGTCAAGGTGATAAAATTTGGTGCTCATTAGTAATCAATCCAAGAGATAGATTCAAATCATTCAACACACAAGTGGAGATAAACTATAAACCAAGTAGCAATACAAACCAATATATTTTCCTACAGTGGTATAATGGTTATGGAGAAAGCCTTTTGGAATATAACCAATATACTTCGATGATTAGGGTTGGCATTTGCCTAAAACCGTCTTTGAGGAATTTTTATTGATTGTAGGAGAACGGAATTGTACAGTAACAATAATAAAACAAAAAAAATGAAAGTAAAAGGTAAAGTAATGATGGTAACAGGCGGCGGCAACGGATTAGGACGCGAGCTTGTATTAAATCTTCTTCAAAAAGGAAGCAATGTTGTAGCTGTGGATATAAATAAAACAGCACTGGAAGAAACAATGCAACTATCAGGAAGCTATTCAGATTCATTGATGACCGCAGAAGCCGACATCACTGATGAAGTAGTAATCGAAAGTGTTGCCAGTATGGTTGAAAGCAAATTCGGTTCTATTGATGGCATAATTAATAATGCCGGAATTATTCAACCTTTCCGAAAGGTAAATGATATTGATAGAAATACAATAGACAGAGTATTCAAAATAAATTTTACAGGAACATTGAATGTAATAAAGGTATTTCTACCTCGGTTATTGGATCGTCCCGAAGCACATATCGTTAATGTGTCAAGCATGGGTGGATTCCTGCCGGTTGCAGGGCAAGCCATATATGGAGCGTCAAAAGCCGCAATTAAAATACTTTCGGAAGCTCTCACTTCTGAACTTTCTGAGACTCACGTAGGTGTTACGACTGTATTTCCGGGAGCAATGTTTACCAGTATCAAAGCCAATTCAGGATTGGGAGCAGATGCAGGAGCAGGGCCGGAAGGTCATTCCAAAAATGCGGCTCTTTCTCCGGTAAAAGCTGCCGAAATGCTGATCAAAGCCATTGAGGATAATAAGCCACATTTATATATAGGAAAAGACGCAAAATTGATGAATTTCCTTTATCGACTTAATCCGGAAATGGCTACAAAAATGATTTATAAGAAGATAAGTCATAATATGTAAAATTGTAACATTATAAAACGACAGTAAACGCAAAAGGTGTCAATAAAACCAGAATGCTTCCTTTTGCAGATAACAACTACAATCCGGGAATTTCATTAACGAGACCAATAACTTACAAGGGGGCATTATTAGGATTTTCTTCGATTGCATTTGAGCATGAATCAAATGATAAAGACAGCCTTGATAATCGAAGCTGTAATTATTTTGTTCTTTCAGGAGTTTATTTTTTTAACGACCTATTCTCGACTCAGCTTAAAGTATGGGGAAGATGGTTGTCAAGAGTAAAAAAAGGATATTTTATGAATAGTTTTGCAGGTATAACAATGAATGAATGGCTTTTTATTATATTTATACTTTTGTTTATAACGATAATAGATGTATTTACTGCTCGATATTTGACACATGGTTATCTGTTCAAAAAAGAAGAATTGAAGGCTAAAACAAACTGACGTAGCTCAAATGGAATAGAGTGTATTTTTAGTAAATATGAATCAAAATATACAACAGATGCAGGTTCTATTATTGTCGTTGGAACGCTTTATTTAAAATGGAAATTATACAAACAAAGTTAATCACATTGGCAAAAGTTTATTAAGGAGTGAAAATTGAAAATTGCCGCCTTCGGTTTGATTATTAACATTCACTTTTAAATTAATAAATTAATCTAAAAAAAGTAATATGGAAAAATATGTTTCAAATTTAAAAAACATAATAATTCAGGACATTCAAAAGATAGAAGAAATGGAATGTGATAATCCTTTACAAAAGTCTGGACTTATCATTCCCTTGTTAGAAAAGGCTTTTGATGAACTAAAGATTTTTATTGCTAAGTATTCCTTTAAAGATGATTTTGAAGAAATTCGCTTTTTCAAAGAGGTAAAGCCGCAGTTATTCAGTCAGTTAGTCTATCATAACAAGGTTTGTAATATTGAGATGAGAATGCCGACAGGTAGCATTAATGATAGAAAACGGTATTTAGAGCGTATTCTGAATAGGATTAAATATTTTTTTGATATGAATCTTGATTTCTATCAATACTATCGCTCTGGTAATACGCATTTAGATCACATTTACTTTCTTAGAGGTAAACCAGATGTCCAGTTGCTACTTGACAGTTTTTACTATGAAAGAGATATGTGTTTTTCAACATGTTATGACTTTAAAGTTACTAAAATATTGGCAAACGAAATGCTATCAGTATATATTAATTCTAAACTTTCGGAATTGAAAAAATCCCCAATTCAAAATAGTTCTGATACTAATCTCGCCCTACCCAAAGTGAAAATTACTTGGACAGGAAAGAAAGCCGAATTAGTAGAACAAATATATGCTTGGATAGAAGCTAATAGCTTCAATCATGGGAATGTTAATATCAAGGAGCTTGTCAATTACATTGAAAGTGTTTTTAATATTGACTTAGGTGACTTTTATCATATATTCATTGAAATGCGTGCAAGAAAAGGCAGTCGGACGATTTATCTTGATAAATTGATAAAACTATTAAATGATAGAATGGATAATGCTGACAGAAATTTCAAAAATTAATTTTATCTTTGTATGAGAAATAGATTTAAAAAATACACAAATACTTCTTAAGGAGTATTTTATAACATAACGTTCTACTGAACGTCTCGCAACGAAAACTGGTAATTTTCTTAAAGAAACGGGACGAAAAGTGCAATGTTCATGCTATACGCAAGTATGGTGTGGACTTGCTGTGTTTCGTTTCTTGGGTATACCAGTACCTCGTTGCGGAGCATGGTGAGTTCCACACTTTTTTTGTATTAAAATATATATGTATCATGAAAAAAATTAAATTGTATATAACTTCAACTATTGATGGCTATATTGCTACACCGGACGGTGATTTAGACTGGTTTATTGAATATCCTAATTCCGAACATTTAGACTATGGATTTCGTGAATTTATATCAGAAATTGATATCATTGTTATGGATGAGCAGACATATCAGAATCTTTTGTGTATAGATATTGTCTGGCCATATAAGATTTGGTCATATAGAGGCAAAACAACATATATTGTATCTAACAACCCTGACAAGAATAAAATGAAAAGCGGTATAAACTACATTATGGGAAATTCCATAGAAGAATTTGTCCGAATTAAAGAATGTCAAAATATCGGTTTAATTGGCAGTAGTGAACTAATGACAATGTTATTACAACACGATTTAGTTGATGAGATTAACATTTCAACAATTCCAATATTGCTTGGCGAAGGAATTCCTCTTTTTTCCCCATTCAACCCAATAAGCTATTGGGACGTTAGAAAAAACGAACTATACGTAAATGGCATAATACAAACGATTTATCATAAAAAAGGAATATAGTTTATTCCCATGTTGTTCCCATATTTGCTCTAATAAACTAAAAAAAGGAGACATTTGCGACATTTGTCCCCTTTTTTTAGTCATTTCACAATATCTTATTTTATCAATTTTTGAATTTCGGATGAGAAAGTAACTCATTTTACCTATTCTTATTTGAATTATTGCTTTACAATAAGTTTATGTGATTTAATAATACCTTTGCTTGAATAAACATTGATAACATACATTCCAGAACTGATTATGTTTAACTCTGAAAGAGGTATGTTCCCTGAGTAGTTATTCATGTTTTTTGTACAAATTAATCGACCAGACAAATCATAAATGAGAATCTGCTTAATCGTTTCATCCGACTTTATATTCAACGACGAATTGATAGTTGTCGGATTAGGATAAATGGATATTTCACTTGAAAATATATTGTCGTTTGAAGTGTCACTTAGTGTTGGTATTCTTGCACGTTCTTCATCTTTTGATAATCTTACAAATTCAACCTGGGGCTGACGTAATTGATTAACAACGGAAACGATATTTAATCCTTCATTCAAGTGTACTTTGTCCAACAATGTTACAGCCTGCCATTGTGCTGTTGGAGCTGTAACTGTTCCATAAAAAATATCATTCACATAAACATCATGTGTTTCAGTTGTACCATCAATAATATTTCTTCCACATGATACCCAAAGGTTTAAAAAATACTCTCCTTCTTCTTCAGCAATCAATTTGAATTCGGTATAGGCATTACCACCCGAAATGCGCATGATACTAACAAGTAATGTAACATCTCCACCCAAATCCGGATTATTTCTATACCAAGTTTCAAAACGTTCTTTATAAGCATCGTCTTCCTGAGCACTTAATAGTGTAACACTCATAAGTAATGAAATAGCTAATAACTTTATTTTTGATTTCATATTGTCTTAACTTTTTCGTCAACAACCCTTTGTTATTTTACAAATAGTTTTTGTGATTTTACACCCTGATCAGTATAAATATTGATAATATAAATACCCGGACTGTTGATGTTCAGATTCGGAAGCGAAAGATTTTCTGAGTTACTATTTAAAGTCTTTGTACATACTAACCTTCCTGATAAATCATAAATAGCAATTTGATTTACCTTATCATCTGAATTGATATTCAACGTTGAATTAACAGTTACCGGATTTGGGTAAACCAAAAAATCTTTTTCTGATAAAATATCGTTATCTGTTGTTCCATTTTCAACTCCTGAATAAAGAAGACTATTAGTTCTTATTATTGGTACATTGTCTGAATCTAAGACTTTTGCATAAAGTGTACATGTTCCGGGTGTACGATAAGATTCGGCAGAAGTTACTAATACGGCAGTTGTCGTTTTTGCATATTTAGCTCTTACATAAGAATCTAGTTTTGTTAGACCATATTTACTTGAGTAGCCACTTGGTACATGGTCATCATTATATGCGACAATCTTATTTGTACCTGCTTCCTGAATGAAGATGAATGGATCTGTTGGTGCAGGGTTTTTTGTGAAACTTGCATAATAATTATTGTTTCCACCTTGTGTGATTGCAAATCCGTATGAATATATAGGTAAATTATCCTGCCAAAAAGTTAAGGCTTGGCCAGTCGCTAAGGAAACAAGGCCTGACTGTAGTTGTGTATAACTTCTAGTTCTAACATAATAGTATCCTGATCGTGGTACAGTAAAGCTGATTTCATTAACATACTGGCCACTTGAATTTGGCGTCATACTCATAACTGTTTCAGAAAAAATACTTGGATCTTCTGAAAATATCTCAAGATAATGTCTAATATTGCTATTTGACCTCCAGCGCTGTCCGAATCCAGCTTGATAATATTCTATACGGTAATGTGTGTAATTAACATATGCTGTTGTTGTCTGATAGCCGCCCGAAGACCTAAGCGCAGGCAGAGATGTAGAATCCAGTTCGTTGACACTGAAACGTGCATTTTTTGCAGTAGCTTTAATTCTTTCATTATTTGCTTTTGCTTCTGCATAGAATTTTTCATAGTATTCTGAATGAATTCTTGCTTTTTCTTTGACTTTTCCTAATTTAACAAACTCAACAGATGTTACTTCTGGTAATGGTGCAACAACAGATATAGTGTTACTCCCTTTATTCATTTTGAGTTTTTTATTTTCCGACAAACTTATACTTTGCCAGTTGCCGGATGTCGGAGTTATTGTGCCTGCTAATTTTTCATTAACATATACTTTGTAAGTTGTATATGTATTCTCACCAATCCTTGAAGGTGCTAGCCAAAAGTCAGCATAAAATTCGCCATTACCATCTGACTCGACTTCAAAATCAACATAACTTTCATCATCAATGACTTTTACAGAGGAAGAAGTGATGGTGACTTCTCCGCCCAAATCTGGATTGTTTTTAAAAAAACTCCTTTTTTGGAGAGATTGAGCATTTGCATATGATACTCCAAATGCAAATAAAACACAAATTAATTTCAGATAATTTTTTTTCATAATCTTTTTTTTTTAGATGTTAATATTAAAGTTTCAGAAGCTTGTCTACTTGATGATTAAATTGTTTTTTTCTCAAATTAAATAGTAAAGATGTTACTTGTTAAAGTGCGTTAAAGAAGTGGTTAAATAAAAATACAAAAATAAACTGCTTTGCTCGAAATATTGTGTGCAAAATGGCCGCAATTATGAGCAAATAGTCGAGATGATAATAATTTATTTATTTTGTTTCATCGAGAGATCATAACCCATTATTTTCTTTGAGTAAGCATCCGTAACCAATGCCAAACAGCACTCACGACTCCGTCCACTAATATAGGTGATGTCTTGTTCCGGTCTTTCCAATCGCATCGATTCTATTAGATTTTAATATGTTGAATAGCTTATCTCGCCCCCCCCAATGGCTTTAATTCATCTTCCAGTAGATGATGTAGTTTGCGAGTTCCTATATGGGGCATAAGGCTACGTATTGAATTCACGTTGTCTATCACTTGAATGGATTGTTCCTGCTTTTTACTCTTACGCCAAAAGCTGCGATAGTACTTTTGGCGGCTCATCCCGAACAATCGACAAAGATTACTTATTGATTTTTTCCTTTCTTTGCCAAACTTCTGGATTGTTCGGGGGGAAGAGTTTTTTCTTATCGGTATTATTACTCTTTTGCTGATAAATCCGCACTCTACTTCTTTGACTACTGACAACTTTAAGGGCATACTATAGTCCCTTTGTGTACGTTTTCCGTACTCATAATCATTTCTTTCCATAACATTACTTTTTTTAATGTAACGCTATTTCAAGACGAGACAACATTGAGCAAAAAAAAATCTTTTATTTCGCTTCTTGTGTTACAGTTAAGGTTCCAGCACTATATCCAATTCCGCCTAATAAATAAATCTCTAACTCTCTATTGTTTTTTGAATTATTTTTTTCTATATTTATTTTCAATTCATTTTGATTTAAATCTGATTTAGATACAATAAACCAATCATAAGCCATATCCTCTTTAAATTTATTATATTCATTTTCACCGTCATTGAAAATATAGAATTCATTTATGTACTCTTTTTCATCATTTTCATTAAATGAAATAATTTTATAAATACCCCAATTAGGAAAGTTTGATTTAACAACTAAAATACCTCCTTCTCCTGAAATATTAAGAGTATCTTTTTCGAATATTATTGGCACTAAACCTCCTTCAATATTATCATTATTTGAGCAATTGCTACAAATAAATAAAAAAGTTATTATACAAACTGTATACAATTTTGTTTTCATAATATTTTATTCGATATTTAAACTCTATAATATGCTTGGAATTGGGAAACTTGTATTAGTTATGTATAGTTGGCAATTATCATCTAAATATGGCTTATGGTCATTTGATGGTTTTTCAAATTCAACAAACCAGCCATTGCAAGTACCACCCCATCCCCAATTACAAAACAACTTGAGTGTTGCATTTTTATTTATTGCAAATTTTCCGTTAATTGTATTAATACCAGTAACGTAACAATCTATACCTTCCCAAACCCAACCATGCCCAGATCTTGGACTTTTTGTAAAACCGCTTGATATATGTGGATATCCACGCCACAAATTATATGATAGCCTTTCTAAATCTACATTTGCATCTTTAGCAAATGAATAGCTAATTCCCCATGCATCAAATTCATCTCTAATATATTTTAATTCGCTACTTCCACCGCTACAACTATATTCTGTATTCATCATTGTACCTACAGCTCTTATAAAAACGCCAATATTACTACTCCATGGCTGATTTATTTCACCCTCAATAAATTTACGCTGATTTCTTAGGCCTGATAAATTATAATTTATAGATGGGGGGCATAAATAGGCAATAACTTGTGCACAGGAAATGGGACCACATCCTGCTGGTCCTCTTCCTCTATAAGCCCAATTAATATTGGAGCAGGTTGCAGGCACGTATTGATTATATGGGCAAGTTTGATTCCATTCTAATTTAGTGATTGTGTCAACAAATAGGCGACCAGGTACTGTAATTATTGAACGACTTGTACTTTGAAGGCTCATATCATCTCTTGATATCTGTTGAATATCATTATTTTTTCTTAGATTTCCTTCTTTATAAAAACACTCTAAATCTTTTTTACAAGCACCTTCTATATTATGTAATGCAGCTCTTAATCCAACTATATAAGATGTATCAGATAAACTTCCATTCTCAGTGTAAGCATAAACATTTGTTATCCTTTCATCTCCAGAAGAAATAGCAAACCCTTTATTACCATTTTTTTCAAATTCAACTGTATAGACCTTCACTTCGGCTGTTTTATCAAGCTCTTTGTTGTTTAGTGCGGAGATTTTAGCATTTCGATTATTAACTAATTCTTCTTCTAATTCTAAATTAATAGAATATGTAGTTTCTTTTACATTTGTAATTATGATATCTGAATTGTTGTTATCTGTTGAGTAAGTTAGCACCGTCTCTTTATTATTAAAGTTTTTAATTAAATTTAGTGCAACATCAGACTCGCTTAATGGATAACCATTGTCTATATCTTGCTCTAAAGCAAGATTAGTTGTTTCATTTGTACAACTTGAAAAAATAATCGAAAATAAAAACAAATAAATAAATAAATTTTTCATAAATTTTAATTATTAAAAAAATACTATAATACCTTAAATCACTTTAAAATTAAAGATGAAATGCAAAGATAGATTGTTTTACTTAAAGAACTACGTGCAAAATGGCGGCAATTATATGCAAATAGTCGCGATGATAATAATTTATTTATTTTCATTTTATCAAATCCTTAAACTTCGGATCGTCTTTCAAGCGTGTCAGTTCCGAATCCACTATCTGCTGTGTTTCTTCCTTTATACGGAAGTAGTTTTTTCAATTTCCTGCTGCATTACAATTTCTCCGCTTTCAGTTATAAAGCTTGATTATGAAAAAATCAGATTATTTATCACTTCATCTATCGACGGTTATATAGCTACACCGGACGGTGATTTGGATTGGTTTATAGATTATCCCAATCCTGAACGATTAGATTACGGATTTCAGAAGTTCCTTTCTGAAATTGATTCGGTTATTCTCGGCGGACAGGCTTACCGAAGCCTAAAGTATATGGATGTCGTCTGGCCGTATAAAGGAAAAACAACTTATATCATATCACGCAATCTCGATGAAAGAAAAAATGAAGACAATATCATTTATATTACGGACGATGTTGTGAATAAGGTTGCCGCTATTAAAGAAGATAACGGTCGTGATATAGCTCTTGCAGGTGGAAGTGAAATCACAGGGCTGCTTTTGAAGGCAAACCTCGTTGATGAAATGGTAATAACAACCGTACCCGTACTGCTTGGCGACGGCATTCCTCTGTTTTCCCAACTTTTTAAAACAAGTGAATGGAGTATTATCGAAAGCACTCTTTGCGAAAATGGCTTATTACAAGCGATTTACCGCAAGAAGGATGTGTAAGTATTTCCCAAGTTGCTCCCAACATTTCCAAATAAAAAAAATCATATTTTATCCGTAAAATGTGGATTTTTTATTGCTCTATATTATGATAAATGCGTATAAATCGGCTTTCCCAATTTGCTGCGCATTCTTCGACTTTTTCTTATTTTTGTATGTGTCTGATAAACTGAAAGATAGAAGCAGTTAAAAAAATACTTTACCCAACGTGTGATAAATATATTTTTAATTATCAGACCTTTGCGCCGTAATTAAACTCTGAAAATTATGGACAATAAGAATTTTGAAGAATGGATGAAAATATTATTGAGTCGTTTTGATAAAATAGATAAAACGCTTGAACGCGACAATAAGTTGAAAGATTGTTTTGAGGGCGATGCGTTGCTTGATAATCACGATCTCTGCAAACTTTTTGGGGTTACAAAAAGAACTATTGCCAGATATCGCCAAAAGAAATTGCTTCCATACTATACCTACGATAATGGCAGAGTATATTATAAGTCATCGGAAGTTGAAAAGTTTATGAAGAAAAAAGGTCATTTGCCGAATAACGATCAACCGACCAGCCTTTGACTACCCCAGCTTATATGAAATTTCCCTTTACTATCCTGTTCTCTTGTTAGCAGGCTATCAATAACTGACATTGTTATGTCAAATTCTTCGAATATTTCGGATTGTTCTTTAATCTCCCCGGTTTTAATAAATTCATTTAGCCGCTCTTTTGTTAATACCAGAGCCATTAAGTTTTGCTCGATTGAATCTTCGTAAGTCACAAAGTGTACTCGTGTCAGGTCTTTAGAATCGAGCCTTATAAACCTGAAATAGAATTGTTCCATCTTGGGAATATTCCATTGAAGAGATTCTATTATTACATCATTACAAGTTGGTATATTTGCCGAGCTCTTTAATGACTGTTGTGTACAAATAAGTACACCGTTCAGGGTGTTCTCGAATTCTTTAATTATATTTTGCCTCTTTTTAAATGTTACATCACCCTTAATCATGAATATTTGTCTGTCAGGGAATTCTTCTGTAATATACCGTTCATACATATCGAGAGCGGCTAAAGTTGTGCATCCTATAGCAACCTTGCCCTGAATGGTCTTAACAAGGTTTTTGATGTAAGCAGTTTTATTCGGATATGGATTACCAAAGTAACCGTCTATCAGATTTGGTACAGAACAGGCTTTTATCAGCAATTTAATTTGTCGTATCAGGTACAGACCTGCCTCTTTCTTGCTATCACCCGTACTGTTGTAGTAAAGCTCGCATATACGGCAAAACTCTTCGACGATAACGCGGTAAACTTCACGCTCTCCTTCGGCAGGAGTAATCGTATGGGTTTTGACTTCATATTTCTCTCCGGCAAAATCCTTGAATTTGCGAGTAATAATTGTTTTACCGATCAGTTTGAAGAGTTCCTCTTTATTATAAATATCCTGATTCTGCTTTTCTATTCCGAACACACTTGCTTTTCCGGGACAGAAGCATGATTTAAACAGATTATGCCCCTGATATGCGGGAAACGGTTTTTCATAATAGTCGTTTGCTTTTTTTACTATATCCCCGTCTTTATGCTGTTGATAAGCTAAATCGCACCAGCACATCATATTTATGGAGTTATTGTATAGTAGTTCAAACTGACTGTACAACTCAGTAATATGGTTTCTGGTAGTTGTTCCTGTATCAAGTATTTTATAATTCAATCGCCTGAAGATATTGAGAACCGCTTTTGTTCTTTGTGATGTCGGGTTTGTGATTTCGTCGGATTCGTCGAATATCAGGCACAGTTTTTTTGAACTGCGTTTAATAAAACGGCTGAATTCGCGTTTTAGCTTACTTAGCATGGATATACTGACTATAAGAAAAATGCCTTCCGGAATATTAATAAAATCTTTGTAATTGCATAGGATGCGATATTGTTCTTTATTTACTTTCAGGAATGTTTCCCATGTTAGATTCGTGGCAATGGCAGGGGCAAGTACAATGACATTCCTTACCTTTCGGTATTTCAATAGATATTTTGAGTAGTGATATACTGCTGCCGTTTTTCCTGAACCTTGTTGCCAGTTAAGCAATGAGTAGTTTTTCTGGAAAATGAGATTCAGGTCTTGTTTCTGGAGGTTGGTAAAGTGGCAAACTTCGTGCTCTTTGTTTATAAAAGTTGCGTTATCAAGGTAGTTTTTAATCTCCGGATTTATACTCATTTCAGAAAATGCCCGATTTTGTTTTTCATATCTACGTTGTTTGCGACTTATTATCTTTTTTGCAGCTTTTATCTGTTTTTTCATTTTAGGAGTGTAATCAGACAGAACAGGGAGGCTATTCTTTTCAAGTATCAGGTCATTTATATTCACAAACTTGTGCTTGACATTGTCTAGTAATCTCGGAGCATATTGTTTCAGTTTGAACCCGTAATTAGTCTTTACCAAAGCAATTTCTTTGCGAGGCACAACGTATTGGTTGGTGATGTATTTGCGGATTACGCTCAAGACCTTTACTGTTGTCAGTTTACTCTTTTCCCATTCTTTGAATTGCTCATTTGTGCAGCCTTCGGGAGGGCGTTGGTTATGGAATTTCGTTACCAGCGCTACTGCTTTATCATAGTGTTTGTTGAGGTGTTTGTGCATTTTCAGTTCAAACAGGTATTTATTCAGTTTGTATTCGAACAGTTCGAGCTCTTTCCTGTCGATAGAATGTGTTTCCCTCAGCAGCTTTATTTTAAGGTCGGATTTGAGCACTTTGGCTTCATCAATACGCTTACCAAGTTTTTCCCAAGAAATAAACTCATCAGGTTTATAAGGAGTCATTTCAATATGGCGTGATTCGCGGATAAAAACCATTACTTTGGTGTCGAAATTGTTGACTCCTACGGATGCAAATGAGTCAGGATGAAGTACGGTCTGACCGATAAAAGAAAAGTCACGGTTTATGGCCGTGACTCTCGATTTTTCCCAGAACTCGGAATGAAGGAAGGAGCAGGGAACTATTATCATCAATATTCCTGCGGGATTCAAGACAGAATGAGCTTTATTCATATAATATAATTGTGATAGCTGTCGGTCTATTTCCAAATTAAACGGAGGATTGCCAATCACAATATCAAATCTGTTATCGGGTTTATACTGAACAATGTCACATTTTTCAATATGAGCATCAGGATATAGATGACGGGCTACAGATACAGCCTTTCCGTCGATATCGAAACCGTATATATTATGTTGGTTAGGCAGATGATTAAAGAAGTTTCCCATTCCGCAACACATATCCAGCACCATATCTGTCAGGCCTGGTTTAATTAATTCTACCATATTACGGCAAATGTCATGAGGAGTAAAAAATTGTCCCATTTCAAATTCTTTCTTTGCCTGAGAATATTCATAGTAGTTAGGGAAATCGCTCAGGCGAAGATCATGCAGTCCACCAATGCCTGTATAACAGTTATAAATGGTTTCCAGCGGTAACTGTCCATTTCCGGTATCTATGCAGAATAAAAGTTTTTCGTTAATTTCTGCTCTTCTGTCCTGCGGTATCTGTTGGGGTATTATAGGGTATATCATAATTCTTTGTTATATTGGTTATTAAATACTTTTTAATCGCTCGGGGATAATTATATCATGTTAGTTTTGGAAATAATGATGTTAGTCTTCATCTTCTCTAAGTTTAATCTCATTGAGTTTTGCTTTAAGGAAACATAGCTCGGCCATTTTTGCATTTTCGAATTTTACATCAATGCGCCCGTTTTTGAAAAACTTTATGCTTTCTGCATTAGATGTTGTCAGGGTATATGGTTGGGATATATCAATATTATCGTCGTCAAATTGAATAATCATAGATGTACTGCCATGTAAAGTGTTATCAGCTCCAAAAGCAATACCTGCACATAAACTTTCAAGTTCCTGACGGTAGTTATAATGCATTTTATTCCTTTCAGACCAGAAGATATCAAACCTTATAACATCAGCGAATGAAATCTTATCTTTCTTCAGTTCCGGTTTTACCTTACTCCATTTACCCGGCTTAACGGCTTTATGGAAACGTTTGATTAATTCTTCTTCAGCAGTATCCCTGAAGCTTTTTCCCCCAAGGTGTTCGATGACCAAATCAACATAACTAATGTAATTGGGACGAAATCCCATTTGCAGTTTTTCTCCATCTATTTCCGGATAAGGAACCGAAACATTATAGGTGTTGTTGAAATATCTTACGATTGATTTGGAAAATGCTTTTACCGCCTTGTAATTATTTTCAACCAACTTATCTATGTTTTCGAACGGTTTGAATTCAAAATCTGTATAATCTGTTTTGTCATAGTCATAATTGTAAATATCACGTCTTTTCACTTTACCATTTGATAGATATTCTACATTATGGCTTTCTTTGTATTTGTCCGCATCTTGCGCAAAAATACCATACCAATGTTCAATTTCATTAAGGCTTCTATAAAGGAGAGCCTGTTCGTTTTCGCAAAAAATGCGGTCAATATCAGTGATTTTATCTTCATTCTTTATTTCGACTTTATAAATTGAAGAAAGCAGGTCTATTCCTGTTCCGCCTATTGTATTTACTTGTATTGTCATGATTTTTTGTTTTTTAGATTTGACATAAATTAAAATTGTTCAGTATATTCCCACATGCTTACTTTAGCCTGAAAATGAACGGCTCCGTTAGCGCATGCTCCACTATGCCCCCATGTTTTGAAATTGTTGTTTACCGTTCCTTTGTATTTCAGTTTGCTTTCGTGCATTCCGGTAAACGGACCGCCACTGACATCGTAATAAATTTGATGCCCTTCTTTTACAACAAAAGGAATCATAGGTCTGATACATACAAATAATTCTCCGGCATTATTTTTCTCAATAAATGCAATCGGAGAATATTGTCCTCGTTTCGATGTGTACAGAAGTCTATCGCCGACCTTTGGCTTTATATCAGACCGGGAAGATTCTATCCGCTCTACAAGGTTATTTACTTTTGCCACATCCTTTTCTGTCAGGCGATGGTAATAATCATAGGACTCATTTAATGGTCGTAAAGTCCTGACATCGTACTTTTTTTCTTTTACTTGTAACATATTATTTATTTTTAAATTAATCCGGATTGGGTCCGGAGTTCCCATAGCTACAGGCTTTAAAAGGTCGTGTTTAGTCGGGGCAAGGTTTTTTGGAAAAAATACCGGAGCGAAGTGAGGATGATTTTTTTCAAAACCGCTTTAGCGGCTTGACCTTGCCTCGGCGTTAAGAACACGAAAATACCTTTGCCTGTTGCTATGGGAATTCCGGTTTTATCAGGTAGTTCTTCATGCTTCTAATTGCATGATATTATCTTGTTGATTTTGATGTAAAAAAACCGGGAATGTCATTCAGTTGGTGACATATAATGAAACTTGATGTAACACATCGTCAGATAGATACAATCTGTTATTTTTTGTGTTTTGTTTGCATCGAAATTAATTTTAATACTCAATAATTATGAATGTAGTAGCAATAGAAGAAAAGACTTATGAAGTAATGAAAAGGCATTTTGATTTATTTGTAAAAGAAATAGAACAATTATGCGCAGGGATAAATATGGAAGGCAAGTGGCTGGATAATCAGGAGGTATGCCTGCTGCTCCAAATCTCTAAAAGGACATTACAGTATTATCGTGACAACAAAACCCTTCCGTTTTCGCGCTTTGGTACCAAATGCTTTTATAAAGCATCTGATGTTGAGAAATTATTATCCGATTCACAAATTAAATAGAAAAACTATGGACATACAAGATTCAAAATCTCCGGAAACAGTTGCTTTTATTAATAAGCTTACCGAATTGGCAACTCTGGTAAAAAAAGCCTTCAATATGCGTACTCCCGTCCTTAACGGGGAAAAATATCTGACGAACAAAGATATATGCAGACTCCTGCATATGAGTAAACGGACTTTGCAGGATTATCGTGATGACGGGAAAGTAGGATATATACAAATCTCAGGTAAGATTTTATATAAGCAATCCGATGTTCTGAAATTATTGGAAGACAACTATTATCCAAAACAAAACAAGGATGATTCTTATTGAATATCATGATTCGTTGGATTAAAAAATTAAAGGGGTGACTTCATTTTGATGCCACCCCTTAATAATATGTGAATTAGCAAAACTACAAATCTGATAAAGCCTCTTCTATATAAGCCGCTTCATCTGGGTTTATGATTTTTATTTCATCCATCATATTATTGTGCATAGCTGCTAATTCCAGAATATCTTTTTCCGTTTCTTCAATGTCACTATCTGAAAAACGGGCGATATAATTCTTGAAAAATTCCATATACTTCTCCAGTTCGTAGTATTCCGCAATGGAATATTCAAGGTCTGCGATAGTTGACATAACTGAAGTTAACCAGAAGCTGTCAATTAGTTGATCGAATTTAGTCTTTTCTGTTGTCATGATTATTGTTTTTAAAGTTTATGATTTTATTTCTTCCCATAGTCCTTTTTCATCATCGAAATCGATTCTGGAAAAGAATTGAATAGTTTCCTTTGCTTTTTTTCTTGCATTGATCGATGTGACGGTTAATTTTACTTTCCAGCCTTTATTGGTATCAGACAAAACTACACATGAGTAGTTCTTTAAATGCTTATGTCTGTATGTTTTACCTATTTCTACATTCATTTTGATTCGTTTTAAAATGTATTTCCTTCTTTTTCAGTATAATATGTTACACTGTCATCGTCTTCTTCTGATTCAACTAAATCTCCATCGAAGAAACTGTCATCCTGAAATCCCGTAACAATCCATCCTCCTGAAACTGATTTTTTACGCATTAAGTAAACGCCTGTGGCGAATATGACGTCTTCGTCTTTGATTATTCGTTTTCTTGTACTCATGATTTTCTTGTATTTGTTTTTATAAAAAGTCATAACCTACCTTCATCAGCAAAGCTGTAATGGTATTCTTCTGTCATAATGATATGATCAATCAAACGAATATTAAGAAGTTTTCCTGCTTCCTTTAATATTCTTGTTAAATTAACATCTGAGTCGCTGGGAGTCAAATTACCGGAGGGGTGATTATGCGAAAATACAATACCTGATGCGCATACTTTTAAGGCAATCTGCATAACGATTCTTATATCAACGACGGTTTCCGATATACCACATTTTGATATCGAAGAAATTCCGATTACCCGGTTTGCCCGATTCAGAAAAATAGCAAATGATTCTTCGTGGTGCTGCATACAATCTTTGAATGCCTTTTTTAATATTTTTACAATATCAAAAGAAGTCCTGACAAGAAACCTGTCAGATGCTTTTACCTTGTCCTTGTACGACACACTGATTTCCGGTATTTTAAAATAATCTATACTCATAATATTTACTTTTTTATGTTATGGCTGTGGAAGTCTTTATTTTTGGCAATGTATCTCTGTGAGTTTTAAGCTATTGTTTTGTTTAACAGGAACCCAAAATGAAGAAGGACCGAATTCCTTCAGCCCTTTCTCGTCTGCAATAATAGCTTCGCAGAATATATCGAATACATATTGTTGAGATTCAGGCCATCTTATCGGCTTGAAATATCGTATATTATCAGGATTTTTGCCAAAGTACTTGATATAATCATACTCTTGAATATAACGTGCTCCATTATCATCAACATTATAGCAAGGAAAGCCAATATCGTTCTGTTCAAAATAGCTTGCATCTTCGGGAAACTCTACCAATACGAAACAATCAGACCACTCTGCATCACATTTCATGCAATAATGAGTATTGCTTTCCGTATCATATTCAACGGATTGTTTTTTACATATTGGACATAAGGTAGTTCCCATTTTGGGGATATCCAAGCAGTTTTCAGCCATAATACCCAAACTTGTCCAAAATAGCTGATCACAATAATCGTCACCTAATTTACTTGCTAATTTCTGCATTTTTTCATCAGATACATTTGAAATATCAAATTTAAGATGTTCCAAATCATCTCGACTAACTCTTGTAATGATAAAATAAGGTATTTCCTCCGTCAGTTGTAACTGAAACTGCTTTTCTTGTTCATTGAGTGTTTCTTTATTCGAGAAATACGAATGAAACTCTTCTAATAATGATCTATTCATGATTTTTTATTTTATAAGTTAATACTTGTATTGGTTCCACAACGATATTTTTTCCTCTAATGGCAATTCTTTCCACTTCGCTTCGCAAGCATCAACAAATGCCTGACAACCATCTTCTGCGTCATAATTATACTGCTTCAGACATGTAATATCCTCCATTGTTATGAAATCAACATCATCGAACCAATCGTTGAGCTTCTTTACCAATTCTCTTTTGAAAACAAATGTTACATGAGTATGACAGCTTTCACACCATTCTTTTTCGGAACAACAATGTTCAACCACCTGATCACCTTCATTCAGATTCACCCATGCTTTCCTTTGCAGATTAGTCGCTCCGCATTTATCACAATAATATAAAGGATTAGACTCTTCAGAAATAACAGTACATTTTCCCTTACATTCATTACACCATCCTTCTGCAGCATCAGAATAAGCGGAGCAAAACAAATTAATTACTCCAACGCCGTTTGGATTCAATGCGATATTAATAGTGATATCTGTTGAACCGCATTTTTCACATTTAAACTCTTTCATAATACATATAATTTTAATTATTACTTGTCTGTGAGGACCACTTCCTTCACATATACGATAAACAATACTGCTCTTTTCTGCGCAAGGTTTTTTGGAAAAATACCTCCTTCGCCCAGCGAAGAGGGAAGATTTTTTCAAAAACCCGAAGGGTTTAACCTTGCACAGAAAAATAAGAGCAGTATTTATCTTTGTATATGTGAGGGAAGGGGTAATGTTGGAAATTGTTATTGCGGCATTACATATTTTGGCGCTATACGTTTGCTTAACAGTATCATATCTTCGTTGACTTTAGTATTTGTAAGCTTTGCGTACCCTTGCGTAGTTTTAATACTTTTATGCCCCATCATCTGGCAAACCGTTTCCAATGCCACACCTTGCGATAATGTAATGAGCGTGGCGAAATTATGTCTTGACATATGGAATGTAATGTGCTTTTCAAGTCCGATTTTTTTCGCAAATCTGTTCAGATTCTTTTCTATTGTAGGGAGAGTTTTAGTGTTAAATATTTTATCACTTGTTCGTTCAGCTTTGTATTTTTCAATTATTAGCAGAGGAATATCCAACAATCGGATATTACATTCTACTAATGTTTTTTGGCGGTTGATACGAATCCAGTAGTTCCCGTTCTTTTCTTTATATATATGATGCTCGGATAAATTGCATAAGTCTGTATATGAAAGACCGGTAAATGTTGAAAAGATAAACATGTCGCGAGTGTGCATCAGTGCTTTCGATGGTAAAGCCGATTGCATAAACTTGTCAAATTCTCTCTGCGTCATGTGTTTACGTTTGTATGGTTCATGTTTGGGAGAGTAGGCGCTGAAAGGCTGTTTGAAAATTATCCCTTTACTTATTGCCAAGCGAATGATTTTTTGCAAAAGACCTGTGTAATAGTATATGGTGTTTGCTTTATAGCCCTGTTCGAGGCGCAGAAAAGAATCGAAATTCTCAATAAATTTCAGGTCTAAATGTCTTAGCGGAATGTCCTCCAAATCATATTTTTCTTTCATGTATAGTTCAAGCTGCTTATATACAGCCTTGTAAACAGCGGAGTATTTTTTCGCTTTTGTCACCCCTTCCTGCTTTTCACATTCAACGTTATGCTCTTGGAATAGCTCTAACAAGTTTTTCTTTTTTACCCCTGTTCCGTTTATAGCATTCTTAACAAGTTCTGCCGTAATGTAACCATGTTCATCAAGAATTTCTTTGTAGTAAGCTCTTATTTTTTTTGTTAGTTTATCAATATGACTGTTTACTTCTACCGTATGGTTGCTTTTCCCTGTCATACGATAGGTTTTTGCATCCCAGCATGAAGGCTCTACATCTATTTTGGCAGAGAATTGTGCAACCTCAGCGTTAATAGATATTCTTCCCATAAGAGGGGTTAATCCGTTTTTCTTTGTTTTGTTACGGTTGATGTAAAACAAAACGGCGAATGTACTGCGTGTTTTCATAGTTCTTATTGTATATATGATGAAGTGCAAGTATCATTATTTTCAACCAGTTGATATCTTCCGGCCAAACGTTTTTCAAGTTTTTTCATGTCTTCGGCTATTTTGTCATTGTTTACGAAGGCATAAATTCGGGTAGTTTTCAGGTTTGTGTGACCTAACAACTTGCTTACGGTCTCCAAAGGCACTCCCTGTGAAAGCGTAACTACTGTTGCATACGTGTGCCTCGCCATATGAAAAGTCAGCCGCTTGTTAATATTACACTGTGAAGCAACCTTCTTCAATAGGATATTTGTCTTACCATTAGTAATCATAGGAAAGAGTTTTTCTCCGCCGGCAGTGTCGCGGTATTTCTCTATTAATTGAAGAGGCAAATCCATCAATGGAACATGGCATGACGTTCCGGTCTTTTGGCGGTTAAAATGCACCCACATGATACCATCGTCCGCTTCTTGAATGTTTCTTTGTGTAAGATTGCGCATATCACAAAACGAAATCCCTGTGAAACAGGAAAAGACGAACATATCACGATTAAAAGTGATATTTTGATGCGTGAACTTCCTGTTCATTATTTTTTTCAATTCCTTGGATGTTAATGAACGCGGAACACTTTCCGCAATAATGTACTTATACCCGATAAACGGGTCATGTCGCACAAGCCCATTATTAATGGCAATTCTCACAACCTTCCGTAAGTCCTTGATAATACTCACTATCGTGTTAAGTGCAAAACGAAGCTCCACACGCAAATAAAAATCATAATCCGCAATAAACGATGGAGTCAGCGACTGAAACGGCACATCGCTCACATTATATTTCTTACGCATGAAACGCCTCAAATGCGCAAGCGAAGTACAATAACGTTTGTAGGTTCTCTTGGCTCTGTCAATACCGACATGAAGATAAAAATTTTCATTATGCCTTTCATAGTACTTGATAAGAGTCTCTTGCGAGGTAGCAATACCCTGAAAAGCATTCTTAACATCCATTGCCGTAATACTATTACTTAATACCGACAACTCTTTGTAAGCAGAGTTTATCTGAATACAAATCTTATCTAAGGACAAATTGACTGAAGAAGCAGTCTTACTCTTTCCAATAGCCCTGCCTGACTTAGTATCCCATAGGGATACAGGAACATTCACTTTGGCGTTAAATTGCACCATTGACTCACCAAAGCGGATACGACCGAGTATCGGTACTATTCCATCCGCTTTTTCCTCATTTTTCTTGAGGTAGAATTTTACTTTTAAATTTTCCATAGCTTACTCTATTTAATAAAACAAAATTATTTAACATAGAGCCTATTAGCCTAATGCAAAATGTCTGGTTTCAGGGCACAGAAAACCAAAAAGTACTTCTTTTTCATAAATCACTATGGTAAATAGCAAAAGCACTTCAAAAACCCTTTCAAAACTCAATGTTCATATCTTCTTCATTTTATAAACAGGTAACGGATAAGTAACGGAAAGTCCGCTTTATAATGCCATTTTCTGCTATTTTGCCTTTTGCAAAGCAAAGTACTTAAAAGAAGATTAAACAAATAAATCAGATAGTTACGTCATTTTCACCGTTTTTGCTTAAATAGTACTTAGTTCGGAAGTAAAAATAAGNAAGANCTTAT
>JGI994J12354_10001332_pt1 | contig 25033 bp, 17 predicted proteins | sample IntmicLarv3ML3BL_FD_12354 | JGI IMG/M metagenome (IMG submission 12354)
AGACTTGAATCGAAGGTGGCGGGTGAACAATTTATTTGGTGGGGGTTTCAAGCCCCCACCAAATAAGCATTATATTTTCAAAGAAAATGTAATGCTGTCTTGACATCCGCTCGGATAAAAATTTTATAATAAGGGTGTTTGCAAAATGGAATCAAAAGAATCAAAACACAGCAACGAAAGAAAAATAATAATTATATTAATCGGCATAGTTGTCGCGTTGTACGTAGCTTTATTTTTCTATACAAAGCCGACACGCGACGTAAAAAAATATCTGGAAAAAGAACAGGAAAAAGTCGTAACTCTTGATGACGGATTGATTAACAAACTCGCGGTGACCACGAAATCGGGCGAATATAGCGCGAGTTACAGAAATTTGATTACGGAAATTTTAAAAACTTTAAATTATGAAGTGGTTTCCGTAAAAAAAATCAAAGACAGCAAACCGCTTAAAATGGAAGCGGTGATTACTCTGAAAAATAAAGATAACGACGAATTGATAAATTCATTTTTTAAAAGTATCGTCGAAAAAAGCAGTCAAGAAATTTTAGACGGAAAAAATGTTGATAAAGAAGCACTTTTTAATGTGGGAATGGATTATACAATCGAAAATTATAAAAGTAATTTCGCCAATCTTGAGGATATCAGCAATACATTGGTTTTGACTTTTTCAAAAAATGAGGACAAAGTTTGGGAAATAGACGATAAGGAAACATATTATAATGCGCTTTTGGGCGGTATGTTTAATAAAATTATTAATTTTAACGAGGAAGAATTATCAGAACTTGTTATAACTAATTTTTTTTCACAGCTCAATAACATTACGGAAAATCAAATTTTGACTATCCTCGGCGCGGGAAATGAAGTTAAAGACAACGCAAGTTTGAAGTTGGAAGTTAAATTTTTTAATGAAATGAATTTTGAAATCGTGAGTAAAATTAAAACCAATGAGGGCACAAAGTTTACGATAGATTTGGACGTTATCGATTCCGAACTTTTTTATATTTACGTTGTTGAACGATATGTGGAATATTTCAAGGAAGCGAACGATAATAAACAAACGCCGACGGAAACCGAAAGTAATCAGAAACTTCAAGAACTTTTTGAAAGAAGTTTTGAGATGAATAAGGACAGGACGATAAGGAAACGATTATATCTGGTCGTTACCGATGATTTGGAAATTTTAAATCTTAAAGGATTTTTCAATGCGATATTGTATGATTTGGTTGTGCAATCTCAAAAAAGTTCGGAGGATATCAAATCGAAAATTATGAGAATTTACGGATAGGATTTTTTTCTTATTTTGATTTATAAATTTAAAATTTAAAAAGCTGTTTTGCATTTGATGGTGTTCGTGATATAATCAGAGCGACTGTTTATCGGAAGAGTGAAAGATATTTATTTTGTTTTTTTTGTTTGGTAATTAACAAAAACGGAGGGATTTTTTTGTATGATTTTTCTTTAATTAAAAATTTTGATTCAGAAACAGCACAGGCAATGGAAAGTGAAATAAACAGACAGAGCAACAATATTGAGTTGATTGCATCGGAAAACTTTGTGACAAAGGAAGTTATGGCGGCGGTGGGAAGCCCGTTAACAAATAAATATGCGGAGGGATATCCAAACGACAGGCATTACGGCGGCTGTGAAAAAGTCGATGTTATCGAAGAAATCGCGATTAACCGCGCGAAAAAATTATTTAACTGCGAATATGCAAATGTACAGCCACACAGCGGTTCGCAAGCGAACATGGCGGTATTTTTCAGTTTATTAAAACCAAACGATACAATTTTGAGCATGAGCACAAAGCACGGCGGACATTCCACACACGGAGATTCCTCCCATGCGAGCGCGGATTTTTATAAAGTTGTTCAATACGGATTAGATGAAAACTGTTATTTAAATTATGAAGATTTGAAAGCGAAAGCGTTGTTGCATAAACCGAAATTAATTATCGCGGGCGCAAGTTGTTATTCGAGAATTATAGATTTCAAAAGAATTTCCGAAGTAGCGAAAGAAGTCGGCGCGATATTTTTGGTGGATATGGCGCATATCGCGGGGCTTATCGCGGCAGGATTGCACCCGAGTCCGTTTCCGTATGCGGACGTCGTTACGAGTACGACGCATAAAACTTTGCGCGGTCCTCGCGGCGGTTTGATTTTGACGAATGACAAAGAAATTTTCGCGAAAATAAACGAGGGAATTTTTCCGATGACGCAAGGCGGTCCTTTGGTGCATGTTATTGCGGGAAAAGCGGTTGCGTTTAAAGAGGCTTTGACCGATGATTTCAAAAAATATTCAAAGCAAGTTGCGGATAACTCGAAAACATTCGCAAAAACTTTTATGGATAACGGTTTTCCCGTTGTTACGGGCGGAACGGATAATCATTTGTTTTTGGTAAGCCTTGAAAATATAAATATGACGGGCAAACAAGCGACCGAAATTTTGGACTCCGTAAAAATTACGGGCAACGCGGTTGAAATTCCTTTTTTAGATGACGACAGCAAAGAAAACTCGGGAATAAGACTCGGAACACCCGCAATGACAACGCGCGGATTTACGGAAAAAGAATTTATCGAAACGGCGAATATTATTTGCGATGTGTTAAAAGATTATGAAAAAAATAAAGATGACGCATTGCGGAGAGTGGAAAAATTAATTTCCGCGTTTCCGCTTGATTATTAGAACTTTTCAGGTTTTTGAACAGCTTTATTTGAATCGGCTTGAAAAAATTTCTTGGTATGATTTTATAATTTGATTAACATAATAAATAAAAAATGTATTCTTGATTTTAAATCGGGAATACATTTTTTTGTTAAAGCTCTGTTGCAAAAAAAATTAGGATTCAAACTCTTTACCAACGAAAAGCAAAGTTTTTTCAAAAGTTTGCGGGTGTTGAATGAGTGCGAGAATCTTTTAATCGAGGTTATAAAAATGGAACTGAGAGATTTGTGCCACTTAATATTTATATTTTTTTGTTTTTTAATATCGCTGTTTGGGAAATATTTCGGCTTACAGGACGCGGTTTATCTCAGAATTGCAATGTTTTTTACGTTCATATCGGATTTTTTAATATTAAAACTTTCCGAAAGTGTCATAGGCGTTGCGACTTTTTGTATAGTTCATTTAGTTTATATTTTGAGATTTTCGGGAGGAGAGGAATTTTTCAAAAAGTTTTTTTTCGGTGTTACATTGTCGGGAATAATTTTGAGTTTGTTACCGAATATTCCCGTATTGCATAAAATGTGCATTATTTATTTCGTTTGCTTTCTTTGTGATATTATCGCCTGCATAAAATTTTTTTCTGAAAATAAAAACGACATTAAAAATTTATTTATAATGCCGTTCGCGATTATTTTATTTGCGTTTTGTGATATATCGGTGGTGATTTATAATACGAATATTTTTCCGAATTATTCGGTTTTAATTTATAATTTAATTTGGATTTTTTATATTCCCGCGCAATTTATTTTATGTTTAAGCAATAAAAAATTTTTATACGCACACTAAAAAAGGGGTCTTTCCGCATTTTGATATTCTGATGTAAAGTAGACCTGTTCGGAAACTTGAATGAGCTAACGTAAACTGCGTTAACCCATCGCGGTTTACGTCAGCTTTAAGGTGGTTTCCGAACAGCTTTAGCAAAAAAAGACCCGCATCGGTAGCGGAAACGAAAATTGTAGGGAACAGCCAAGACCGCTCCCCACGCCCGTCACAAAAATAATTGCGCATAAAGTTTTAACATTTACACCCGATAACAAGGCAAATTTTCGATTACATTCTTTCAACCGTTTCAATCGCCAAAACGTCGAGAAGAGAAATTATAAAATCACGAACCAATAAACACAAAGTTATCCAAGATGTTTGTTTTTCGGTGTTTTCCTCGGCGATGATTCTGCTCTTATCATAAAATTTATTAAACGCCGCGGAAATTTCATATATGTGTTCACAAACCATATTCGGCGCTCTGTCATTAAAAGATTTTACCAAAACATCTTCGGTCAAAAGAAGTTTCATTATCAATTGTTTTTCAATATCGGAATAAATTTTTATATTATTAATTTGCCCGTCGCAATCTTTTTTCAGTTCCGATTTATATTTGTTCACGATAGAATTTATTCTCGCAACCGTATAGAGCAAATAAGGACCTGTTTTGCCCTCAAACGAAACAAATTTATTAACATCCAAAACATAATCCGTACTTCTGTAATTATATAAATCGCCGAATTTAAGTGCCGCAACGCCGACTTTCATGGCGACATCTTCTTTTTCCTTGAGCAATTTTTCATCAACGTTATGCTCTTTGAAATTTTCCGTAACTTTTTTGAGTGCCGCATCATACATTTCCGTAATTAATTCTTCAAGCGATTTTGCTTTTCCGTCGCGCGTTTTTAAAGGTTTTCCGTCCGCACCGTTTATTGTTCCGAAACTTATGTGATTAAGATTTGTGCTTTCGGGAACGATTTTTGCTTTTTTCGCACATCTGAAAACTTGCGTAAAATGTAATGATTGTCGGCTGTCCGTTAAATAAATATATTGATTCGGTTTAAAATCTTCCTCGCGCTGAATGATTGTTGCGAGGTCTGTTGTTGTATATAATTGTGAGCCGTCGGATTTCAAAATCAAAGTGGGAGGAATCGTAATTTTATCATCTTCCTGCGCGACATCGACGACATATGCGCCGTCGCTTTCATACATTAAATTTTTATCGTTCAGCGCGTCCAATAATTTCGGAATATACGGAGATGCGTTGCTTTCGCCGTACCAATAATCAAATTCAACATTTAAAACGCCGTATATTTTTTTAATATCTAAAATTGAAATCTCAATAATTTTTTCCCATAAATCATAAATTCCGTTTTCTCTGTTTTGAAGTTTTGAAGTCATTTCCAAAGCTTTTTTCTTAAACTCTTCGTCAGATTTGCTTTTTTCGGACGCCGCCGGATAAATTTCCGCCAACTGCTCAACCGTCACGGGGCAAACATCACTTATTCCGTCAAGATTTTTTTTGAAATCAGCTTTAAAATAATCCAAGTCGGGATATCGCTCTTTAATTTCCGCGATAACCAAACCTAAAGGCATTCCCCAATCGCCTAGATGCACATCGCCGATTACATTATTTCCGACTGCTTTTCCGATTCTTTTTATCGCTTCACCGATATTCGCCGAGCGCATATGCCCAACGTGTAACGGTTTCGCGACATTCGGACCGCCGTAATCCAAAACGATGGTGTCGGTTTGCACATCATCTATGAAATCTTTAAAATTATTTTTGTCTTTCATAAATCCTAAAATGTAATTTTCATTTAAAATAATATTTATAAATCCCGGCGGAACAAATTCAACGGAAGAAAAAGCTTCATCATTTTTTAAAATTTCCGAAACCTCTTTCGCTATTTCCAAAGGATTTTTTTTATATAATTTAGCGCCCGACAGTGCGCCGTTACATTGAAATTCACATAAATCCGGTCTGTTTGATATAGAAATATTTCCGAATTTTCTGTCATAGCCGGAATTTTCAAAAGCGTCCGCAACTATTTTTGAGATATTTTCTAATAAATTCATTTTTAAAATTCGCTACTTAAAAAATTGATTTGCACATACGTGAAAAGATTTTTTGCACACATCTAAAGTTAAGAAAGATTCAAAAAAATTTTTTTTTATGTATTTTTATTTTTTCAAAAAATTTAAAAAAGTAGCGTCTCCTTTCCCCTTTTTTATTTAATATGAAAAGAATCGCACTCAGCGAAGAAAGCTACATGCTTTAATGAGCTTTTCTGAGCTTAGTAAGATTCGGTCTGCCCAAGCAAAGCGAACGCAGATTTCATTCTTATATTTATTTCTATCATGTATTATAGATTTTATTTTTTAAGTTCGCAAGTTCTTTCACATATCACAAAAATAATTTTTTCATAAAACTAACCTCTTTGTTGCGCTTGCCTCTTTACAATGTTCTTGTAATAGGTATAATATATATATCCTGATATTTTTGTAAATTTCAGAGAGGAATTTTTAGCTTATTCATTTTACAAAAGCTATTTCGGGATTTTGTATGAGTTTTATGATTTATACGAGTGATTCCAAACGGAATCTCTCACTTCGATGTAAAAATACTATTAGAAGAGGAATGATTTTTTTGACAAATTTTATTGAAACGTTAAATGCTCAAGCTGAGATTATTAAAACTACATATAGCCAAGAAACTTTAAATATAGCGATAGGATTTTTGGCGGTTTCGCTTGTTTTGATTGTGCTCCGAATAGTTTTATACAGTTGCTATCAAACACAGCATATGATTTTTAACTCTAAAAGTAAAAAATATATGGCGGGCGAAAGAGAAAACGACTTTTCCGAAAATAATGCTCAATACCAAGCAGAAGAAACTGACGGCGATTTTACTATTTCACAGAATAAAAAGGCTTCGAGAAAATCTAAAATCAGTCTGATATCAAAAGTTATTAACGATTGCCAAGTGAGTATAAACAAAGGCGCGACGAATATAAATGTTGACGCAATCACGAAAAAACATCTTAACAGATTACGTTTGCTTTTCTGGTCTTACAGAAGTATGGAAGATTTTATTTCAAATTTTGAAAACGGGCTTATCATTATGGGATTTTTAATGGCGATGTTTTTTGAAGAGAAGTCTGTTTATGTTGTTTTAACATGCGTTGCGTTTATCGCGTTTAAAGTTTTGGGAACGTTATTTAATTTTTCAATCGCAAAAGAAAAATTAATTTATGAAATAATCGAGTTCGTCGAAAGAGAAATTGTTAACGTTGATTCTTCCGATTTGAACGGATTAATGAGAAAGTTATCTAAAGATATTTATCTGGCGGTAACAAAACAATCCGATGTTTTAAAAGAGTCAATCGATATAATGGGAACAAATTTAACGGGTGCATTGGCGCTCAGTATGTCCGAAATGACAAAAGCGGTTAATACATCAATCGATAAATCCGCAAACTTTTTTCAAGAACTCTCCGCACCTTTGGGTGTATGGAAAGAAAGCATCGAAAGCGCGAGTTTGGCGCAAGAAAAATTTAATCTTTCTTCCGAATTATTAAACGAAAACACAATTAATTTCAGTGAGGCGTCTAAAGTTTTAACCGAAAACTTTAAGTCATATATAGAAAATACGGAAAAACAAGGCGAGGATTTCAAAAATACAATCGGCACGCTTACTTCTGTAATTACCGAATTAAAAGACCTTAACGAAAACAGCAAAGTCGACCTTAAAAATGTTGCGATGCAATTGGAAACGGTCGAAACAAACCAAAATGTTTTGGAAAACGCCGTGCAAAAATATGAAACGAGTTTGGAAGGCATTACTTCAAAACTCGGCGAGTCGCTTGCCGACATTGTGGAATTGCAAATGCAAAATTCCTATATTAAACTTAATGATATATTATTAGAAAATATCAGTGTGATAAATTCATCAAATAAAGAAACGGTCTATGTCTTGCAGGGATTGTTTGAGGACTTGCGAAATCAGACGCGAAACCAAACTCAGACGATTGTTAACGTTAAGGAACAAATGGACATGCAATTTGAAAATATTCGAGAAAGAATTTAGTGATGTAAGAAGAATATATTCGCTTGCTTAGACTTGTGGTATGTTCTTCTTTTTTTGATAAAACCGTGGGCTTTGCTCACCCCCACGGTTTTCCTTTTCAAAAAATCTTTTATCCGAAATCTTTATCCTCTTTCGATTAATATACGATAAATAATAAAGCGTGAAATTTTTAAAATTTTTTAAACGCAAATTCAAGCTACTCTCATAACGAAAACAACAAAGGTGATTTTTATGAATATTCTCAAAGAATTGGAATATCCCATTCCGGAGATATCCGTGAGTACAAAAAAAATAGTTTTGCAAACTCATAAATCCGTGCAGGATAAGTTTGTAATCTCAAACGCGGGCGGAAATATACTAAAGGGCGAAATTATTTCCGACATCGAACACATAACATTCTCTCCCTTAAAATTTGAGGGCAACAAAGTTGTTGTTAAATATAAAGTCAGTGTCGAGGCGCTGAAACCGCATGAGATTTACAAATCAAATTTTGTAATCGTATCAAACGGCGGTGAAGTCAGAATCGACGTTTTGATAAAAGTTACGATGCCCATTTTGGTTACAAAATTGGACGTGAAAATTTCCAGTCTTGAAGATTTTTATAAATTTACAATCGACAGCCCCGTTGAGGCGCGTTTTGTGTTTACATCTCAAGACTTTTTAGAGTGGCTGAAAGAAATTAATTTTAAAAATTTAGATTCGTATCTTTTCTTTTTGGAAGACCACAACAAAGAAAGAGGTTTGGATAATTTTCTTTTGGCAAACGGTTTGAAAGAACCTGCGAAACTTCTTCTCGAACGAAAAAAATTATCCATAAGGATTGAGCCTTTCAGCAGAGAAATCACAACGCACACGGTCAGAGTTTTAAAAGAAGGCACGGGATATTTTAAAACAACTTTGAATGTAAAAAGAATGTCACCGTGGCTACATGTGGAAACCAAAAGTATATCATCGACGGATTTTATAAATCGCGATTTCAAAGATATAGATTTTTATGTTAACGCAAAATATGTTGACCAGAAAATAGTTTCCGACAGTATTGTTATAGACGATTATGGAGAAAATTTCATTGTTGAAGTTATTAAAAATGATATGCTCAACATTTATTTATCAAAGAAAAATTATGATTGGAACGAAATGGGAAAACTCATTATAGAAAACAACTGCGAAAAAGATATTGTGGTTGAACTCTTTGAAAACGATGATTTCATCCGATTCGAGGGGCAAAAATATTTTGTGGGAAAAAACGCGGTTATCCCGTTTATGATAAAGATGTCGGCTTTCAAAACCGCATCAACTTTTTTTAAAAAGCAACCTATCGTGCAATCTTCGATTTTGGTTAAAGCTTATTTAGATACGGGAATAGTAACGAAAAGATTACCGTTTTCAATAGGGACGTTGATTTGATGGGAGCATTACTATGAAAATATTTGAAAATAAAACTCAAGCACTGGAAACGACAACCGAATATAACAAAATTTCAAAAAATTATAATTTGATTAGTAATCGCTGTCTTTTAAGTTATTATATTTCTGACGACCGCGCATATCTTATAAAGGCTTTGAATTTTGCGATTGCGGGATTAAATAACGATGCGGCGCATTATGATTTATTTATGACGGCTGTTTTTTTATATATCGAAACGGGTGATTTGAAACAGGCGGAAACTTTGCTCGATAAAATCGACGCCGAAAAAAATTATTTTAAAAATAATGATGTGCGATATTACATAATCGTAATGTTTTTGACAACATATCTGCACGTTAAAAGCGGAAATCAAAAAACTGTTAACAGATTTAGAAAATTATTTCCGTCGATGCCGAACGACGCTTTCCCTAATGAAACATTTATGTTTCTGGCTGTAATCGATATCGAACTCGGAAATTATGAGGACGCCGCCGTATCATTGGAAAAAGCTTTTAACGCGGGCACAAACAGCACGTATTTTTTTGTGAGCAGTTACAGATATTTAAAAGAGGGTTTCACGCCTTTTAACAGTGATATTTTTTACAAAACATTATCGTGGGCGATGGCGCAGGGGCTTGATGTCGTTGAAATAGTTCAAAACAATAAAAGCTATTGCGAAAGCGCACCGCATTATAATATAACTTTTTATAAAAGGCTTTATTTGGTTTGCGAATCCGATTGGGTCTTAGCTTTGATATGCGGTAAATATTTAGAATTGAATGATAAATCGGCGGAAGCGTTGAAGTATTATAAAAAAGCGGAAGAGAAAAAAATTCTCACAACGGAGCAACAAAAATTTTATTTGGAAGTCGCATATGAGAATGATTTGTGCTCTTTAAATATCGTGGGAATCATTGATTATCTCGAAGAAACAAAAAATATTTCGCCCGATATGCGCGCGTATATTTATTATAATTTCTTGGCTGACCCCAAATTTAAAAACATAGTCGAAAAAAATAAAATGCAAATCATACAGCTTGCGATTTACGGCTTGGAAAAAGATTTAAGCGATGATTATTATTTATCGCTTTATGCGTATTTTATTTCGTGCTCGAAAGAACAAAATCTTGATTCTACTTTAATCAACTTCGCGGAAAAGAAAATCTTACACTCATTATTCCGCTATACAATCACGGTTGACAACACCGAAGTTAAAAACGTTTGGGTTAAAAATAATTTATTGGATAAATTTGAAATTGTTCCCGTTGTTCACGGAGAAATAGAAATTCAATCCGCATCTAAAGAAATAACGGTAATTTGCTTAAACAACATAAAAAATAAAGTTTTAATATCCGATGTGATGATTCGCAGAAAAATTCCGAATGTGGATATAACTTTATTGATTTATTTTTATAATAAAGGCGTGCGTGACGTAAATTTAATTATCGCAATCACGGAAGCACTCGTAAAAGTAGAAAACAACTCCGTAGACGTAATTCCAATCATGGAAAAAATATTACGCTACAAAGATATCAATATTGAATTTAGAAATAAAATAAATGTTTCCATCGGAAGTATTTATTTTAAAAATAACGAATACCGAAAATCTTTAAAATATTATTTTAGAGTTGAGGACGGCATTTTTGAGGACAAATTCGCAGAGCCTGTTTTAATGTCTTTCATTCATTCCAAAGAATATGAAAAGGCGGTCGCCTTGATTTTAACAAGACACAGCACGATATCCGACAGAGGATTGTTTTTCTCGATAAAAGAAATTCAGAAAAATGCCGATGTTTATAAGCTTTCAAATATAGCGTACAATCTTTTGATGCGAGGTTGGTTTGATAAAATTTTAGTTGAGATTGTTGTGGAAAATTTTAACGGCGAGTTAAAAAAATGGATGGCTTTGAGCGCTCTTCTCGGAAATGTTTCCGATTATGTTGATATCGTTAACGAAATTGTTTTGGAAAAAAGTATGTTCCAGAAAAAAATTGACAATGACATTTTGAAAGTTTTTATACAAGCTTATAAAAACGATGATTCAAAAAAAATAATCAGCGACTTTGTGTATTTTATTTCGTATAAAATAATGCTTGAAAATTTAACGCCCGAGTATGAAGTTATAAAAATCATTGAAGAAATGAATTTTAAAAAAGACAGTGAAATTTTATGTTTTGCGCTCGCACATGTTTATATCAAAAGTGATATCGAAACGGATTTATCAAAAGAAATTTTGGCAAAGGCGATAAGCTTATCGGAAAAAAACGGATACATGATTCCTTGCCTAAAGGAAATTAAAGACAAAAATATGATAACGCCGTATATAGATAAAAATCAGCCGTTCATGTATAAAACATTGCCGGACAGAAAGGTTTATTTAAATTATAAAATAAACGACGAAACCGAATTTAAAAAAATCGAAATGCAATATTTTAAATACGGAATTTATCTTGCAAAGCTAATAACTTTCTTCGGAGAAAAGACGACATACTTTATAAGTGAGGAGTTCTCAACCGGAACGACTCAAACCCCTGAAAGCGTTATTATTAACGATAAAGTTTGCGTCAACAATAAAAAGACTGATAAATACTACCTTATCAACGAAGCGATGATGCAAGAAAAATTATTAAAATACGATGACGTTTACAATATAATTTATAATAAATTGATTACTGACGATGAAGTATATATTAGAGGTAGATTAATGTAAAAAAAATTGGGAGGTTTTTTGATGGCAACATTAGGAATAGATATAGAACGCGGTCTCTTTTTGGGAATCGACTTCGGCACAACCAATTCCGTAGTAAGTATTTATGATTTTAAAGACGGAGACGCAGAAACAATTCCGATAGACGGAAGCAATATTTTTCCGACTGCTATTCAGTTTGAACAGGATTTGGAAGATGAAAACAAGTTAAGCAGAGTTTTTGGTATTCAAGCAAAAGAAGCGGCAATTATTTATCCCGAAAGTACGGTTCTTTCCGTAAAAAGATTGTTCGCGAGTGATGACAAAGTTAATGTTACCGTTGAGGGTGAAGAATATTCTTTCACACCGGAAGAAGTCGCAAGCGAAATTATCGGATATCTCAAAACAAAAGCCGACGAGTATGTGCAAGAAGAACTCGGAATGTCCGGAGAATTTACGGGCTGTGTTGTTACAGTCCCTGCGAACTCTACAGACAAACAAAAAAAGAAAACTATGGACGCGGTTGTTAAAGCGGGTTTTGACCCCGACAGCGTTTACTTACGTCTTGAGCCTGCGGCGGCGGCAATCAGTTACGCCGTTAATGAAAGAAACAATAAAAAAATCTTGGTGTATGATTTTGGCGGCGGTACTTTCGATGCTTGTATATTAGAAATCAAAACCGAAGAAGCGGGCGAGCCTGAAATTAGTATTTTAAGTACGTACGGCGATAACGATTTGGGCGGAAATGATATCGATAAAATTATTGTTGATATGATTTATGAAGAGTTTAAAAAATTAACGGATAACGAAATTGATTTATTCGACTTTAATGCGGACGACGGAGTTTCCGTAAGACAGAAAAAAATCGCTCTTGTAAGATTGCAACAAGTTGCCAATCAAACAAAAGAGAGATTATCTCATTCAAAAAGCGCGAAAGTTGTTTTAGCACCGTTTATTCAAGAACCGAAAATCGTTAATATCAATATGGAAATTTCAAGAGATGATTTTACAACTCATAAGAGAATTAATAAATTAGGCGATTCAGATGAAATTTTTGAAAAGTTTCAAGGAAAAGATTTACATGATATAATAAACAGAACTTTGGAGTGTATCGACGATTGTATCAAAGTTTCCGGACTTGCGGAAACAGACATCGATGAGATATTCTTAGTCGGCGGAAGTTCTTCAATCGGATTAATCGGCGAAAAAATCAAAGAGAAATTTAACAAAGAGCCTTATAAATCAAAAATAAGTCCTGCGTTAAGTATTTCTCAGGGCGCGGCTTATTACTGCGGTATGATTATGATGCCGACTGTAAAAGGTCCTGTCATGCATGAAAGTACGATTCATCCAATCGGGCTTGAATTATCAGGCAGAAGATTTATGGAAATCGTTAAAGCGGGTATGATAATTCCGAAAGACGGGCTTACTGTTGATGCGGAAGAACTTTTAACCACTAACTTTGATAACGTTTCCAGTATGGCGATTGTCGTTTATGAAAATTGCAGACAAGAAGAAATTAAATATGTTAACGAAGAAGGTATGAAACGTCTTGCGGGTACAACGCTCCGAGGAATACCGCAACAAGTTAAAGGTGTTGAAAAAGTTAAAGTCAGTTTTTTTGTCGGTCAAGACAATATGTTGAAAGTTACGGCGCAAAGTACGAGTGACACGGGCGTTACAACAGAATTATCGGTAGATGAACTTTACAGTTGATAAATCAAAAAATGATTATCACAAAAATAAATTTGTGTGATATCGGTATTGGTTCACGGGCGGAGCAAGTGCCGCCCCTACAACATTCAAAATGCGGAAAGAGCCTATGAAGGTTTGTATCATGTTAATATTACGTGTGGGGGAAACCGCATGGGCACGCCCTTACACGTGAATTTTTATCATGTCGGCTTGATTTTACGATTAATAAATATTTAAATAAATTACGAAATGCTTAAATTAATTTTGCGTTTGTGCAGATGAGGGATAATAATGTCCGAATACGAAAAAATTATTTTAGATAATGAAGAGAATCTCAAAAAAGATTTTATTGGCTTAAAAGAGTATTCAGGCGAATTTTTGTTTCAGATGAAAGAAAACGCATTGATAACTCTGAGGAATTACTCCATCGAGAAATTGATGGGGCTTTCTTCCGATAATCTTTTGAACGATGAAGACGAAAAGATTTATGATTATTGCAGATATGTTTATGAAAATTTTGTGTTGGCTGTAGATTACTATGAAAAAGCCAGCCACAAAATTAAATCTCAGCATAAAAAATCCGTAATCGAAGGTATTGTGGGTTCGCTCCGAAAGCAAGTAAAAGCACTTTCCCTACTTCTGAAAGATTTTGATGTTAATCCGATTTTAGAAGAAAAAGCGTTGATTATTAAAAAATACGTTGATGAGTTCACCACGGTTTTCGATAACAATTTGGATTCCTACAGAGAACTTGCAACGGTTGATATAAGTGTTATTTTTAAGTTGGAAAATATTCCCGACGAAGAAAAAAATCAATTTCTTTTTAATGATGTTCTTGATTCTATGAGCAACCAAACAACAAAAGTATGTGAGGAATATTTAAAACAAAAAACCAAATGTCTGTTAAATTTAAATGATTTGCGAAGTCGCGGTATAACCGCCGATTTTTTAACGGCACTTAAATATGCGTTTGATATAATTTCTTCTATTTTTAAAAATCAGATTCAAGAAGTTGAGGCGGTTACAAACAACGAAAAGGAAAACGATGTCGTTACGGAGTTTTCTCTGATTCTGCGCGATAGTTACGGATATCTGAAATCAAAAATGAATCATCTTGCAAATTTTATTGCAAACTCTCCCGAAAAGAGAGATGAATCCGAAATCAGTACGCAGTTTGCATCGGAATTTAAATCGTATGTTTTAAATTTAAACGGTTCGGATTTTGAAGAATTAAAATCATTCTTAAATGCGTTTGAAGAAAAATCTAAATATTTTAAAAATTTAATTTTAGACGTAGCCGAACAGTTTGTTAAAGAAAAATTAAATAATCTGTACAACTCTTTCATTATGGAAATGAGAATTGTTTTTGAAAAAAACAAACAGATGACGAAAGAACTTGTAAAAGTTATCAAAGTTTTAATTTATTATTACACAGGAAACCGAGAAAAGATTGAGCAAAACGATGAACTCGGCATTATTCTGGGAATAAACGAAACCATGCAGATAAAAATTGATACTATCGAAGAAGGTTTTAAAGAGCATCTTAACAATCAGAAATCGATAAGAGGAAAATTATTTTCGGAGGAAATTTCTTTCAGCGAAAGCGAAAAAACAGGAATTGTTTCTTCGATACACGATGTGTGGACTTCAAATATAGAAGATTTTTTGGAAAACTTGATTAAAGCATTGGAAGACTGCGAGCCTTTAAACGCTTATATTGATAAAATCGATAAAGATATTATTGTTCAAAAAGAGCGCAGAATTAAATTAATGGATGCTTATAAAAAGAATAATATTTTAAATGAAATTATAACGATAGAAGAAATAGGAGTTTACAGCGTTGAAAAACTCAAGGAGTATGACAACGAAACGATAAACGACTATATCAGAATTTTTGAAAAAATAATAACTAAACTGAACGCGCTTTTGGAAACAAACGGCATTACGAGAATCAGTCCGCAGCTTAACGATAAATTTATCGCGAAAGAGCATGAGATTTTGGTTGCCGAGGAAAGAGAAGGTTTTGAAAAAGGTGCGATTATTAAAAAACTTAACGATGGCTTTAAAGAAGACGGAATTGTTATTATACGAGCGAATGTTGTCGTTGCAAAGTAGGTTGTAAACATGGAAAATTGGAAGAGTTTCAGAGAAGAATTTAAAAATAGTTTTCCCAACGAGTCGCAATTTATTGTGGGACTTGATTTGGGCAATTCTACTTCGTCGATTTCGTACTTCAACTTAAACAGCAAAGAGCCTGAGTTAATAGATATTTCCGGTGGTTACGGTAAACCTAACATTCCTACCGTAATTCAATTCGTAGCGGATTCTCACGATTGGGTATTTGGAGAATACGCTCTTTTGAATGTCGAGGACGTCGGCGATGTGAAAATTCATTCGTTAATCGAGGACTTAGGCAAAAATAAAAGCTACGTTATCGACGGCAGAACAATGAGCCACTCGAAAATTTTGGGTGTCTATATTAAAGAGATTCTTGCCAACTGTAAAAATTTAAATCCGCGCGCAAATATTGCAGGAATTGTAACGTCGGTTCCAAGTTACATAGGAAGTAGTGCTTTAGCGGAATTAAAAGAAGCTTTTAAAGATGCGGGATATGAAAATTATCTTATAGATTTTGTTCAAGACAGAGAATGTATTTTGAGAAGATATTTTTTTAAAACGGAAGTCCGAGATAAAAAAGTTTTGATTTTGGATTTCGGGAATCGCTCTTTGGAAGTCGGCGCATACTCCGTCAGCTCAGATGATGAAAAAACAGAAAAGACTGATATCGAATGTTTGATGTTGCAAAAAGATGACACATTGGGCGAAGAAGTCGTTCAAAACAGAGTTGTAAAACTTCTCTCACGACCTTTGGCGGAAAATATCGGTAAGACTTTAGAAGAATTGAACGATATAGAAAGAGAGCAATTTTATACTTTCGTTTACAATAATAAAGATTTGTTGTTTCAAAAAAATATCATGACGCGTCCGATAAAGTTTTATTATAATTTTGTACACCCAGCATTTCAAGAAACATACAAAATCGATGACATCGCGATTATGCTTGATGATTTTCAAAGAAATTTTGAAAAATTTATTTTAAAAGTTTTAGATAATAACGGCTCTAACAATATCAGCGCGCAAGATATCGACACGGTTATCTGCACAGGCGGCGGTTTTGAGATGCTTTGGGCAAAAGATACCGTGAAAAAAATATTCGGTTCGGATAAACTTTTTTTTCATAAAAATTCAAAATCCGTTATATCTGAGGGCGCAAGCATTATTGCCGCGGACTCATTGGGTGTTATCGATGTTGCCGATATTAATCTTATAGATAAAAATATTTTATCAGCCGATATCGGGATTCAATATTCTTTGCGGGCGAATCCGAGTTTTCATGTTATCGCGGAGACGAGCAATTTTTGGTGGTCAGATTTCAATCCTTGTATTTTGCTTATTAACGAAGATACGAATAAAAACAAAAATATTGATATAACATTATTAAAACGGGATATGACGGGGACGTCGTCCGCGGTCGAAACGATAACTCTTGATAATTTACCGCCGAGACCGAAAGGCACGACGAAAGTAAAAATTTATTTTAATTTTATAAAAAATGATTTATTGAAACTGACAGTTGAAGATTACGGTTTTGGGGAGCTTTTTCCGAAGAGCGACTACAGTCGTGATTTTATGATAAATATATAAAGTTTTAAAAAAAACAACAATACGAAATATCGAGGTGAAATAGCTTTGACATGGGAAGATTATAGAGAAATAATTCAAAATTCAACAGTACTTCATGAAGACTGGTATATTTTAGGAATAGACTTGGGTACTACCAATTCTATCATCAGTTATTGGAATAACCCGCATCGTTCCCCCGAGCCTATCGATGTTTCAAACGGTTTCGGGAAAATTCCAATGCCGTCTGTTGTGCAGTATAGAAAAATGCCAGGCTCTTCCGAGGGCGAATGGGTTATCGGTGATGAAGCTTACAGAAGTTCAAAACTTTATCCCGAAACAACAATAAAATCGATTAAAAGAAAAATGGGTACGAACGAAACCGTCAACCTTGACGGCGTCGAATATTTACCCGAAGAAATTTCTGCGAAAATTTTAAAAGAACTTATTTCGCATTGCAAAAATATAAATCCGAAAGCAGAAATAATCGGGCTTGTCGTCAGCGTCCCTTACGACTTTGACGATGCCGCAAAAAAAGCAACGATGAGAGCATGTGAACTCGCGGGGCTTTCCGACCAGTTAATTTGTTTGATTGAAGAACCGAAAGCCGCCTGTCTTTCTTATAATTTCAGACATCAGCTTGTGCAGGATGAAAAAATTATGGTTTTTGACTTTGGCGGCGGCACTTTAGATATTACGATTTTTGAAGTTACGGAAAAAGACGACAACCATATTAAATTGCAAGTTATCAGCGAGGGCGGTGAGGCTCATCACGGCGGCGATAACGTTGATGATGCAATTTTAGCCGAATGTTTTAACTTTATTGAAAGAAAAAACGGACAAACAAAGCAGGATATCGCGGTAGAAAATCAAGTTGAACTTTCTATGTGCGCGCGAGATGCAAAAGAAAGACTTTCGGGTTTGCGAAGTTATCGCATTCCGTTTACATTTTGTATACCGCCTTTTGTGGAACAAATTTCCCGCGAGCACTTAGAAGAATTAATTAAACCGTTTATCGCAAAAACAAAAAAATTAGTTTTCCAAGCATTAAGGGAAGCATATAACGGTGCATTATCCCCGAATCAGATTGACAGGGTTTTGCTTGAAGGCGGTTCTTCCACAATGCCGTGGGTCAAGGATATGCTTTTGGAAATTTTCTCTGATGAGAGTAAAATTTATATCTCCGATAAACCTGCTTTTGATATATCACTCGGCGCAACTTATTACGCCGCGATGAAAATGGGACTTTTGAACGAGCCGGATATGGAATCTGAAAGAATGACTGTTGAATTTGACGTTACCGTACCGCATGACATCGGAATTGAAGTTTCAAACAACGGAATAAAATCTTTCTTTGTAATGATTAAACGCGGAACATCTTACAGTCTTGCAAAGAGAAATCATATATTTACTCTAAGCGGCAGCTCACCTGAGGATATGACGGAATTTAGCTTACGAATATTGGAAAGAATAAATAAAGATGATTCTTTTGATGAATGTAAATTAATCGGAGAACTTCAAGTTACCGGTTTGCCGAAAAGACCAAGCGGAAAAACACGACTGAAAATTTTATTTCAGGTTGAAGAAGAAGGCGGACTTGTTAAAGGTTCTATCGAAGACTTGGGCTTTGAAGATGAGTTTTTGCCGAGCGGGTTCAAAACTAATTTTGACCCTAGCAGATTTAGTAAGACAATTTTGGAGGGATGAGATAAATGGGATATTTAGGTATCGATTTAGGGACAACAAACTCTGTTGCTATAATTTACGATGATAAAACAGATAAATTAGAAGTCGTTAAAATTGACAGCACGGATGAAATTTTACCATCGGTTGTTACCTATCACGAAGATGGTGAGGTAGTCGTAGGCGTCGACGCTAAAGAAAGCGCCATAATCTATCCTGATAGCACAATTTTAAGTGTTAAGAGAAGAATGGGTATAGATGAAAAAATTAAAGTCGGAAATTTTGAAAAATCTCCGGAAGAAATTTGCAGTGAGATTTTGAAAAAATTAAAAGTAACAGCCGAAGAGCAAAGCGGTGAAATTTTTGATGAAGTTGTCATCACTCACCCTGCTTACTATAACGATAAGCAAATTTTCGGAACAAAAACGGCAGGATTGATGGCGGGATTCAAAAATGTATTTTTGCTTTCTGAGCCACTCGCGGCGGCTATCGAATACGGTTTTAAACAAGGTTATGCACAAACACTTTTGGTATATGACCTTGGCGGCGGTACTTTTGATGCTTGCGTTTTAAAAGTTTCTCGCGATGAAAACGGTGAAGAAATTTTTCAAGAACTTTCGGACGTTGGGGATATGAATCTCGGCGGTGACGACTTTGATGCCGAAATTACAAGATGGCTGAAAGAAAGTTTTGAAAATGAAAACAATATTCTCATTGATGAACTCGAAGAAACCGAGCGCAAAAGAATTATGCAAAAATTAAAACATGAAGCTGAAATCACTAAAAAGAAATTATCCGGTACAAGCAAAGCTTCAATAAGAATAAATCCTTTAATGATTATTGACGGTGTTCCGAAAAATCTTTCTTTGGAATTAAGCCGTGAAGATTTTGAAATGATGATTAGAAAATACGTTGAACGAAGCCGAGATATTATGCAAGAAGCTTTGACTCGTGCCAAAGTTGACGAAGATGATATATCAAAAGTTATTTTGGTCGGCGGTTCTACGTTAACGCCAATGGTCAGAAGAATGGTTGCGGGCGCGGTTAAAGAGCCTTATCGTGCGACTGACCCCGCGAAAAGTGTTGCGATGGGCGCAAGTATTTATAACTACTTAATCCATTTGCCGAACTCTAACGTAAAAGTTGGACAGATTACACGCCAAATTTTTGGAACGGAAGCAATCACAGACCTTTCTACAATGCAAAAAAGTTTGATTCCGATTATTCCTATGGGCGCGCCAATCCCGACGCGAATATCCGACAGCAACTTTGCGAGTATGGACGGCGCATCTTCCGTTACGGTTGACGTTTTCCAATGGGAACAAGACAAAGAACACGATAAAAAATATATCGGAAGCGTTTTATTTGACGGGCTTTCCGGTTCAACTCAAATCGAAATTACGTATGCGACAGACGAAAATAACTTGTTTGAAGTTTATGTAAAAGATTTATCCACAAACAGAGTTGAAAAAGTTGAATTTGACAGAACAAAAGTATATGACCCGCCGACTTCGCCGAGTGTCGCATCGGAAAAAGTTAACGTAACTTTTTTGATTGACACGACGGGAAGTATGGACACATATATAAACGGCGTTAAAGACAGAGCGATTGAATTTTCAAATATAATAAGTTCTAAGGGCGCAAGTTTTAGTCTCGGGCTTATCGGTTTCGGCGATTTGGGCGAGGGCGAAATGCCTAGCGTTTATAACTTTACAAGCGACGTTGCGAAGTTCCAAAAACAAGTTAATAATATTCCGAGAACTTATGGCGGAGATATTCCGGAATCTTCATTAGATGTTTTGGAAACGGGACTTGAACTTGTGAGAACTTCTCCTAAAGACGGCGCAAGAAATATATTTATTTTAATTACGGACGCACCGCCGCATGTTCCGACGAAATCCGGAAAGAGCGTTTCCGATGTTGCCGAGTTGTTAACAGCGGGCGGAATCACGACTTATGTTGTGGCACGAAAAGATGCCGACAGCATTACGGCGTTTGACCCGTTAACAAAACCAAACGGCAAATATTATGATTTGAACGACCAATTCTATGGTATTTTGGATAATATCGCAATGAGTATTGCGGAATTGATTAGAATATAAAAATTAAAATATTTTTAAAAACAAAAAACTCAAATCGGAAAACGGCCGGTCGTAAAAGCTGCGCTTTTACTGCTCGCCCAAGCAACCCTTTTACGGAATAATATTCGGCAATGCCGAACTCACTTCTCTAAAACCTTAAAAAGGTTATGCGGTAACGCCAAAATTAAAAAAATTCCCAACGCGATTATTCCCGATGCAAGAATAGTTTCTATTCCGTACTGCATGGCTTTTTCGGATTCGTGAGTGATAAGCGCATACATTGTTTTATAAATCCCTGCCCCCGGAACAGTCGGCAAAATCCCCGCGGCAATAAAAACCGTCATGGGAACTTTTCTTTTTACGGCTAAAATTCTGGATAAAATCGCGATTGTAACGACCGAAAAAAATAACGAAACGTTCGCGTTTTGATTTTGAAAATTAAAAAGATAATAATAAACGCTCCAACCGATTCCGCCGACCAATCCGCAAAAAACAAATTCGCCTTTCGGACATTGAAAAACGGTAGAAAAAGCGAATATCGCCGCAAACGAAGATACAAACTGAATAATTAATTTTAGAATCATTTATAGCCCTCCAAAAATCCCGAACCAAATTGTCAAAGCCGTACCGACGCCCGTTGCGAGCGAAATCGAAATCAAAAGCGCATTGACAAATTTTGCGGAGCCGGATAAAAAATCTTCGGCGTAAATATCGCGGATTCCGTTTGTTAAAAGCAATCCCGGGAGATAAACCATCACAGCGGAAACAATGATAATATCGAAATTCGTTCCTATTTTTAAAGTCATCAAAAGCATCGCGATTATTCCGATGAGGAATCCCGATGTTAAATCAAGAATCATATTGAAAGATTTGCGCTTGAACAGTTTGCGCTTTAAAAAATCGACGCTCGCGCTCGTTATAAATGCGGCGACGGCATCATGAATATTTCCGTCAAACATAATGGCAAAACCGAAACTCGTTATCGCGGTTGCCAAAATCAATAAATTTTTATTATAAGCCGGTTTTTGGTCAATCGTATTTAAAATATCAAACGCATCATCAAGCTTAATTTTATTTTCGCATATATCTCTCGAAAACTGATTCACCAAAACCAATTTTTCTAAATTGTTTGTTCGGCTTGTAATGCGTCTGCAAAGCGTAATAATTCCCGCGTTTTTATCCTCGATGGTTGCCACGATTGCCGTAACCGTAACGAAAGATTCTGCTATTTCAAAATTAAAGTGCTTTAAAATTCTAGTCATAGAATCCTCAACCCGATAAACTTCAGCACCGTTTTTCAGCATAATTTCTCCGGCAAAAACCGAAAGTTTTAAAATATCTTTCGGTTCTAAAATGTTTGTATTAATATCGCGCACTACAGAGTTCTGAAAAGTCCGATGACTTTACCGATTATAATAACCTCTTTTACGATTATCGGCTCATAAATAGGGTTTTCGGGCTGAAGAACGATAGATTTTTTTCTTCTGAAAAATCTTTTCACAGTTGCGGAATCTTCCAACAATGCAACAACAATATCGCCGTTATCCGCCCCAGACTGTCTTTGAACAAGAACCAAATCTTTATCATAAATGCCTGCGTCAATCATGCTGTCGCCGGAAACTTTAAGCATAAAAACTTCTTTTCCGCGAACGTAACTCATGGGAATAGGAAAAGTATCTTCGATATTTTCCACCGCCAAAACGGGGACTCCGGCTGTAACTTTTCCGACGATGGGAACAGTCGCAAATTCGCCCGACGGCTGATAAAAGTTTTTTTCTAAAATTTCTATCGAACGATTTTTGAGCGGAGTTTTTTTAATGTAGCCTTTTTTTTCGAGTGCCGCAAGATGCATGTGAACCGTCGATGTGGATTTCAAATTCATCTCTTTGCAGATTTCTCTTACAGACGGCGGATATCCTTGACTTCTTATTGACTCCTTGATGTGGTCATAAATCTGTTTTTGCTTTTGCGTTAATTCGTTCATAAAATCACCTCAAATTTTAAAATAGTTTACGGCGTTGGTTAATATATATAATTCAAAAGTTTAGATACTTTTTTATAGATATAATATAACATAAAAAAAATATTTTGTAAAACGTTCGTTCCTTAAAATTTCATAAAAAAAATCCCATAAAAATATTTTTATGAGATGATTTTGTTTCGGCGGTTTTATTTCTTCTTAAAAACAATTAATTTACTGATGATATAATTTAAAATTATTATAAAAACGGTTGTGAATATTTTTAAAATCGTATCGTTGATACGAAAAATATTGATACCCATAAAAAATAATCCGATTTCCAAAATTGCCGCAAATGCTCGCCCGCCAAAAAAAAGCAAAGCCTCGTTTAAAGTTTCTTTAAAAGTCGTTGTTACGGAACGAAAAACATATTTTTTGTTCGGGAAATATGCGAAGATTACGGAAATAACCACTGAAATAACGTGTGCCGTTTTCGGTTCGGTATGAAAAAGTTTCGTTAAAATAAAATAGGTGATGAAATTAACGACGGTGGTTAATCCGCCGACGATTAAATAAGTTATTTGTTCGTAATATTTTTCGTATATTTTTAAAGCATTTTTTATCAAAGAAATCATTCCTATCGGTATATATTCAATTCTAATAATAATGTAAGTATAACACCGCGAAGATGTATCCACAATGTTTATCGAAATATAGGCGGAGTTTCTTTATCGGAAAGGCAATTTAAAGTTTACAGGCTACCGCAAAACGAATTGATATTCAATTTATAAATTATTTTAAAATAATTTTTTTTGTTCGCTCGTCGATTTCAAAATTTTCATATTTCTGCGCTGTTATCGCGCTTAAATTATAATAATTTTCATCGCCGATGTTTATAATGTCCAAACTTTCCGAATCCGCAATTTTGTTTTCATCGAAATTCAAATTATAAGTCATCGCCATATTTGAAATATATAAATGATTATCTATTTTGTAGCTTTTAAAAGGCGATTTGATTAAAACGGACTTATCGGAATCGCCGTTATCTTGGAGTTTGCTCAAATAGGACGACAACGCAACCGTATTTTCATAAGTCTTTAAAATCGTTTTATTTTCGGTTATCGAAAAATTATCTTTGGTATTTCCTTTATCTGAACGAGTGTCGTTTACATAATTAATATTTTTTATACGCGGATAAAAATTTCGTATCGCGGAATAAACTCTTTCGATTTCTTTTGATGCGTCGAATGTGTAATAATTATTATTTTGTGCGGAATAATTCCCGACCGCAAATTGAGATAACATCAGCGGTTTAGATTCTTGAAAAGTATAATAAAAATAATCGATGGCGGAAAAAATATCCGTTCCGTAAATATTTTCTTCGTTTTCGGTATCCAAAACACGATGAATATTTATCCCAATCCAGTCTACATAATCATCGCCCGCGTAATATTTTTTCATATCGGAAAGATTATCCGCGCTGACGCTGTAAATCATCACATTTTTCTTGATATATTGATTAAACACGGAATGAGCGTCTTTATAAAATTCCGTATACTGCGCGACATCATAATTTTTGATGTTCGCATTCGGATAGAAATTTATAAAAATCGGTATGTCATAAGTTCCGAAATCTTTTGCGGTTTTAATAAGCAGATTTTTATTATACGCATCGTATTCATTTGGCGCGTCGATGGTTATGAGCGGAACTTTATTGTTTGCGATACAGCTTAAAATCCAGTTTTCGGGGAACTCATCACCTAATTTTAAATTATACAAATAAAAAAGATGCTTTTTCTTCGTTAACCGCTCAAACTCTTCGATTTCGTTTTCATCAAAAGAATTGTTTTCAACATAAGCGCCGATATATGTTCCGTTTATCGGTTCATATTTTCCGAGTTTTATATTTTTATCTTCAACATACAATTCATACTCGCGCATTTCTTTTTCAAAATTTTTTAAAACGGAAATATCCTCTTCTTCGATAATCGGCTTGTTTTCGTTATTAATCATCTCTTCTTTTTTAAGAGTTTTATTTGTACAGCCGTTTAAAGTTAACGTTAAAAATAAAAAAAGTTGTATTGTCAATAAATTTTTACTCAAATAATTTTTGTTTAAAAGTTTTTTGTTCAAATAAATTCACCCAGCCTCTTTAAAATTGTGTTTATGTAATAATTTTCAAAAAAGGTTTTGAGATTAAAGAGGTTTTTCATTTTAATGATTAATTATTTTAATTAAATAACAGGCAAACGGAACAGTCAAGACTG
>JGI994J12354_10001333_pt1 | contig 25028 bp, 22 predicted proteins | sample IntmicLarv3ML3BL_FD_12354 | JGI IMG/M metagenome (IMG submission 12354)
GTCTTCCATCGACTGGATTTCCTCAGGTCCCATCCTGATCGTAACTTTCGCGCCTTCGTCGGTCATGTTCATCACCTCGAGCTTGTAGAGTCCCATCCCTTTTGCCCGTGATACTACCATGTCTTACGCAATATATAAATCTGTCGGACAAGAGAGGACAAACGTAAGGCAATTTTCTTTTTTGTCTTACATGACCCCTATAAGATCAAAAGACGTTACTATCCTGTCCCTATACTCTTCTATATACAATACAAGTTAAAAATGGTTACGCATACCCGGAACACCACATATTTCCCAGAACATTATTTAATAACCGCGTATATTCACGCGCAAGACGAACGCAGGGATACAATGTCCGATCATGAAAATATGGAAAGGAAATGGCAGAAAGAGTGGTCAGACAAAGGACTCGATCTTGCAGAAAGGGATGACAGCAAACCGAAGTTCATGATGATATTCGCGTATCCTGGGGTAACAGGATTCCTTCATGTCGGACATCTCAGAGGATACACCTACACAGATGCCATCAGCAGATACAAACGAATGAAGGGATTCAATGTTCTATTCCCCGTAGGTACCCATGCCACAGGCAACGGCGCCATAAGTTTGGCTGCAAGAGTATCGAAGGGTGATCCTGATCTTATCGACTATCTTATTAGGAACGGGTTTCCCGAGGACAGACTCGATGAAATGAAGGATCCGCTCAAAGTAGTAGATTATTTCAACACCGTTTATGTGGAAGATTATTGGAAAAAGTTCGGATTCCTGGCCGATTGGAGAAGATTCACCTGCACCCTTTATCCCGATTACGGTAAGTTCATACAGTGGCAGTTCCGAAAACTCATGGATGCGGGACTTCTTTTCCAGAAACCCTACTACGCGCCCGCGTGCATGGTCGACGGACCCGTTGCGGTAGATGCTTCGGAAACAGACATCTCCAAGGGAGGCAACGCCGAGGTACAGGAATACACCCTTCTCAAATTCAAACACGGCAGCGAATATCTCGTGGCCGCCACCCTGAGACCGGAAACCGTTTACGGACAGGTCTGTTTTTGGGTCAATCCGAGCGTGGATTATGTCAGGATCAAGAAAGGAGACGACATTTGGATCGTCTCCCCTCAGGCAGCTGAAAAGCTGAAACTGCAGAAGGATGATATCGAGATCATCAGCACCGTTCCGGGAAAGGACATGATCGGATGGATGTGCGAAGCTCCCATGATCCATAAGTCGATCCCGGTGTTCCCCGCGACGTTCTGCGACCCCAACGTGGGAAGCGGACTCGTCACTTCGGTACCCTCCGACGCTCCAGATGATTGGATATCTCTGGAAGCATTGAAAAAGAACAGGGACCTTGCAAAGAAATACAACTTGTCCGACAAGACCGTGGATTCCGTTGAACCTATATCGATCATAAGCATCGAGGGTTACGGAGATTTTCCCGCCAAGGACATCATTGAAAGCATGGGAATAACCGAACCGGGAGATCCAAGACTCGATGAGGCCAAGAAACAGGTCTACAAGGACGGATATCACATCGGCAGAATGAAGGATGTGTGCGGACCCTTCGCCGGCATGAGAGTGGAGGAAGCAAAGGATCTTATGAAAAAGACCATGCTGGAGTCCGGAGAAGCGGACATATTCTTCGATCTTACGGAAGAGGTCGTCTGCAGATGCGGACAGCCCGTACATGTAAAAAGGATCGATGACCAATGGTTCATCAATTACGGCAACGAAGCCCTTACGAAAAAGACAAGCGAACACTGCCGATCCATGGATATCAACCCCTCTGAATACTACGAGAACGTACACGGGGTGCTGGAATGGTTCAGGGAGAGGGCGTGTGTAAGACAGGGTAACTGGCTGGGAACCAAGTTCCCATTCGACGACAAATGGATAATCGAGGCCATTTCCGATTCGACCCTTTATCCTCTGTACTACATAATATCGATATACGCCAACGAGAACCTGATCACGCCTGACAACATGACCGAGGAATTCTTCGACCATGTGATACTCGGAAAGGGAGATGTCGGAACCGTATCGAAGAACACAAAGGTCTCGGCGGAATTGTTGGAGAAGATACGAAAAGATATTCTGTATTGGTATCCGCTTGATATCAATCTCGGCGGAAAAGAACACATGACAGTGCATTTTCCGGTATTCCTGTTCAACCATCAGGCGATACTCCCGGAGAGCATGCAGCCGAAGGGACTGATAGTCAATTGGTATATCACAGGAAAAAAGACCAAGATCTCCAAGTCCAAAGGCGGAGCCCAGCCGATACCCGGTGCAGCGGAAGAATTCGGAGTGGATGCACTCAGACTTTACTATGCGCATGTGGCCTCAATGTTCGTCGATGTGGAATGGGGCGAGGACACCGTCCACACGTACCGCCAGAGAGTGGAAAGAATAATGAACACCGTGGAGGAACTCATCGGATCCGTTTCCGAAGGCGATGCAGGAAACATCGATGTTTGGCTTATGTCAAGATTCAATACCCATATCAACGAGATCGATGCGGCGATGGAGAAGTATGACCTGAGATTAATGGCGACCGTATCCTACTTCGAGATGCTGAACGACATAAAATGGTATATCAGAAGAGGCGGCAGGAATAAAGGAACGGTGATGAAAGCATTAAGGATCTGGATCCAGAGCATGATGCCCATCACCCCCCATATTGCGGAAGAATTGTGGAGTATGGCGGGATTCGAAGGTCTTGTATCATCCTCCCTCTATCCTCAGGCGGGGTCCGATTCACCTTCGGCCGAATACGGCGAAGACCTTATCAGAGATGTCATGTCCGACATCGCCCAGATAAGAAAGGTCACGAACACCGACGGAGAACGCATTGTGATCTACACTTCCCCTTCTTGGAAAGTGGATGTCATGAGAATGGGGATCGATATGCTGAGATCGGGGACTCTGGACATTCCCTCACTGACAAAAAAATGCATGGCAGACGAAGACATGAGGAAGAACGGCAAATCCGTTTCCGATTTCGTGAAGAAGGTCGTGACAGATCTTTCAAGAGCGGATCCGGATTCGAAACAGATGGTCGTGGATACAGACGAAACCGCTCTCCTCAGATCTGCGGAAGGATTCCTGTCGGCGGAATTGGAATCCGATGTGAAAATATTCTCTGCTGACGAGAACGATCTCTATGATCCGCAGAACAAATCCAAGGTCGCAGTACCGGGAAGACCCGCACTGCTGATAGAGTGATCATTCCCATCTTTTGAAAAGGGAATGTTTCACTCCCACTTTATCCAAACACCTTCCCACAATAAAATCGACGATATCCTTCACCGATTCGGGGCTGTGATAGAATCCGGGGTTGGCATCCATTATCGTAACGCTGCATCTGGCAAGTTTTAACTCATTCTCCAGCATTATGACGCTTTTCGGTGTTTCCCTGACAACAAGAACGATCTTCCTTCCCTCTTTAATACAGACGGACACCGCTCTGGAGATCAGAGTGTCTGCGATACCGCATGCGAATTTCGCAACCGACGATTCGCTGCACGGCACGACAAAAAGACAATCGTAATCGTATGTCCCGGAGGATATTGATGCGAACAGATCCTCATCGTTCAATACTGTGTCAGCAAGCGCCTCCACCTCACCGACGGACATCCCGGTTTCCGCCGGGATTATCTCTTTCGCTGTTTTCGATATGACAAGGATCTTCTCTCCGGGCAATTCCTGCAGCAGGCGGATCCCGTAGATACTTCCCGATGCTCCAGTGATCGCCACGACATATCTCATCAGATCATCTCAGCCTTATTGTTTCAAGATTCAGGGGAGCTTTTGTCTCGATATTGAATTTCTTGTAGATGGATGATGCGAGATCCGTACATTTCCGATCCTCCCCGTGGCCGATTATTATCCTGTCTGGCTTCGGTTCCAGGGACTGTATGTATCTCATCAGCTGTTTCCTGTCGGAGTGACCGGAGAAACCGTCCACGGTGACGCGGTTCATCTTGATCTCCAGATCTATGGATTTTCCCTTGTGGCTCAATGTGACTTCGGGGCGTCCTCTTTGGATCGTTCTCCCGATGCTTCCCTCGGATTGATAACCCACGAAGACCAAAGAATTCTTCGGCTCGTCCGCCCACTCTCTGAAATATTCCAAGACCGGGCCTCCGGACATCATACCGCTCGTCGCAAGCACGATGCACGGATCGGGAGAATGACATATCTCCTCTCTCATTCCCGCTGTTTCTACCCTCTTGAAAATGGGGGACAGGAACGGATTCTCGTTCTGCTGGAATATCTGTGTTCTCAGCTGACTGTTCAGATACTCGGGATGAGCTGTGTGGATGGCGGTCGCCTCCCAGATCATTCCGTCGAGATACACGTTCATTGTCGGGATCTTACCGGTACGCATGAGCTCTTCGATAACAAGCATCACTTCCTGTGACCTACCGACAGCGAACACGGGTACCAGGACCTTACCTCCGAGCTCCGCAGCGTGCATCAGTATTCCCTGCATCTCCTCCGAAGCATCCAGCCTGGACGGCTGCATGTCCCCGTGTCCTCCGTATGTGGATTCTATGACAAGGGTCTCCAATCTGGGGAACCTGTTGTTCGCAGGATTGAACAGCCATGTTTTCTCGTATTTCGTATCGCCGGAGAAAGCAACGTTATGCAATCCGTCTCCGATATGGAAGTGTGCGATCGCAGACCCGAGAATATGTCCTGCGTTATGGAATGTGAGTCTTACGTCCGGAGATATGTCCGTCGTCTCGTTGTATTTCAGAGCGATGGTGTGAAGTATCTCCTTCCTGACGTGTTGTGCCTCGTACGGCACTTTCTTCGATTCGCCGAATCCCAGTTTTATGTTATCCAGCTGAAGCAAAGCCATCAGATCCCTGGTGGGAGGAGTACAATAGACCGGCCCTTCGTATCCGTATTTGTACAATGCCGGAAGAGTGCCGCAGTGGTCCAGGTGAGCATGTGTAACGACGACCGCGTCTATATCGCTGAGCGGCTGTACTTCCGGTATCGCAAAGTACGGTGTTGCATCGCTGCTGGGATCCAGCCCACAGTCGATGAGGATCTTGCTTTCTCGGGTCGTCAGCAACGATGCCGATCTCCCTACCTGTCTGAATCCTCCCATGGTGGTCATCCTGACCCATTGTTCTCCTTCCAGTGTGGGTCTGACGAGTTTTCTGGCAACGGACTTCAGCATATTGTGTCTCTCGTCCTGATTTGCCCTGATGTATCCTCTGACATCGGAGACGGTCTTCGAAGGTATCGGGGGAGCCCTGATGACCTTTACGTTCCACCCCGACTCTTTCTTTATGTCGGAAAGCAGCTGACCTTCCTTTCCCAATACCTCGTTGGGATTTATCGCTTCTATTATCGTCTCTCCCGTCTCCGGTATGAAGTTAATGTCGAAGACCTCAGCGGAGGCGGGGATCATTGCCAATATCTTCTTTGAAACGGTATTCGGATCCTCCAGTGACGAAGGATCTGGCCTTATGTCCACTCTTCTTCTGAGATTCTGTGCCAACGTTCTCGGTATTGATTCGTCTCCGGAGAACTTGTCGTACTCTTTGGTATATATCGCTATTACGGAACCTTCGAACTCGATCGCAGAGATATTCATGTCTGCGGGAGTCAACCTTTTAACCTCTTCTCTGAGGTTCTCGAACAATCTATCGGGGTTCATATGAAATCCTACTAAATATTTTGATAAATGGAAAGAAGTTTGAAAGAAATAGGATCAGTTGGGATAATTGAATCCCAGTTCCCCGCAGCGGATCTTTATCTGTTCCTGGGGGATCTCCTCGTATCCTTTCGGTCCGATGTACGATATGAGCATACCGTCACCGGAGGCGCTGTCTCTCTTCCTGGCAGAATTGAGTGCTGTTATCGCAACATCTATCGCCTCTTTCTTCGACATGTCGCGTTTGTAGTATGCCTCAAGGGCTCCGAGTGCGAAGCTTGAACCGGAACCGATCGAAGTGTAATCGCCCTCTATGTATCCGCCGGCGCCGTCCACACTGTATATGTGTCCGCCGGTGGAATCGTTTCCTCCGACTATCAGTCCGAGATAGAAACCTTTCCTGATCACGTTCCCCACAAGTGTCGCCGCGGCATTCACGGACATCTGGGAACCTTTTTTCATCGAGTAGATGGATATCTCACTCTGCATGTACCTGACCATGAGCTGGGCATCTCCAACGACTCCTGCGATCGTCATTCCGATATTGTCGGAGAGAGGGTAGACCTTCTGTACATCGCTGTGCGCGATCATGTGTCCCATTGTCGCCCTCTGGTCGGACGCCAATATTACTCCCTCTTTGATCTTCATTCCGATCGTCGTCGTGCCTGTCTTAAGAATGTCCTCGTTACTCATGTTCCGTCCTTCTTGATGTCAATGAATCAACCAAAACGCATCCGCCTGAGAAGAATGATGCTGTCTAATGCAAGTAACTTATCATTTAAATAATTTATCAAGTCCTTTCAGATTATATTGTCATCAATGGAGTCTGTCGGTCCTTCTTTCCTTCGACTCATGATTTATTTTTAACCAACTCTTTGTTAATGATTTGGCAATGATTCAGCTGTTCTGTTTGGGTATATCAAAGTTTATGAAGTCTTGAACGCATGTCACAAGGGGGAGCAGTTAAATGGCAGAAAAGAGGAAAACCTTACCGAAAGATTTCGATGAACTGATAAGAGCGGGAGACATGGACGCTCTGAAAGCGGTATTCGATAAATGCGACATAAACGCTTATTCCGGCTCCAATAAGGAACCTGCCCTCGGCACCTCCCGAATTCCTGTCGAATTGGTCAGGTGGCTCGTTTCACAAGGTGCGGACATAAATCTTGCGGATATCACATACCTGAGAACTCCGCTGCACCGTCAAGCTATGTTCAACGGCGAACTGAAGGTCTTTTTGGAATTAGGTGCCGCTGTCAACGCAGCTGATACGTACGGAAACACCCCGTTGCATTTTGCCGCATGTTCTTACAAAGTACAAAATGTCATAGACCTTTTGGAACATGGTGCAAACCCTCTCGCAAAAAACAACAGCGGACAAATACCGCTGGAAAAGGCTTTGGCCGGAGCAAGCAATCTCAATATTCCCACTTTGGCGAAAATAACGCCCGTGATGTTGAAGGCAGGTGTACAGATCACTCCGTTCATGCGTGAACGCGTCACCAAATTGGGAGAAAACTTCGAATTTCACAGAGAGGGTTTCAACAAAGACAGAGTGGCGGAAGTATCTGACGCCTTGGACAGCCTCTATGTGATGTTTGATGTACCTCCTGTGAAAAAACGCATCATGCATGATGGTGTTTCTCCGATCATGGTCGGCAGCGGAACACCGATAGAGCAGCATAATGAACTTTGGGAGATGCTTGTTCCGGGAAGCGGAAGCGCCAAGACTGTACAGGGGGAGGTGATCCGCATCACCGGCAGGGTCCATGACGAGATATACAGGAACGGCGGCGCTAACTGGGATGCGAATTACAAGAAAATGTTGGATTCTTTGATGATACATCTGTCGTCGGGAACACCTCTAGGTCCCGAAATGTTGAAAGAAGCGGAAACGATCGTAAAATCTGTTCGCAGCACAGGCGACGGGGATGAAGAACTCATAAGATTGTGTGAGTTGAGCGTGAAATGGGTTCAGCAGAATCCGAACCCCGTACCTCTCGGAAAACCAACATACAACAGATGAAGATTGACAAAATAATACCAAACACTGTGCATAAAGCCCCCGGCTTCCATCCAACCTTGATAGGTTTAATTATGGATAACTCTATTAGCGGAAGGCAGAGTGTGAAGTAATGGAAATCGGAGAATGGTTGGGCGAAGACAATCAACTTGGTATCGATATTTGGCAGAAAAAATACTGCTATAACGGAGAGACCTTTGATAACTGGTTGGATCGCGTCAGTGGTGGGAACCAAGAACTCAGAAAGATGGTCGAAGAGAAGAAATTCTTGTTCGGCGGAAGGATACTGGCCAATCGCGGCCTGAACAAGACGGGGCTTAAAGTGACCCTGTCGAATTGTTATGTTGTCTCTCCTCCCGAAGATTCCATCGAATCTATATTCGAATGTGCGGGAAAACTCGCAAGAACCTTCAGTTACGGCGGCGGAGTGGGCATCGATCTCTCGAAGCTTGCACCGAGAGGCGCCAAGATAAACAACACAGCATCAGAAACATCGGGAGCGGTATCATTCACCGACCTCTATTCGATGGTGACGGGTTTAATAGGTCAGCACGGCAGAAGAGGCGCTTTGATGCTCACTCTTTCCTGCGAACACCCCGATCTCGAGGAATTCATGGCAGTCAAGACGGATGTGGACAGGGCCACAAAGGCCAACATGTCCATAAGGGTAACTGATGAGTTCATGGAATCCGTAAGGGACAAAGGCGTGTTCGTTCAGAGATTCAGCCGCCCGGAGACCAAGGATGCCGTCGTAAAGAATCTTAACTCTCACGAGTTCTTCAAGAAGCTTTGTTATGCGAATTGGGATTACGGCGAACCGGGTTGCCTTTACTGGGATCGTATCGAATCGTGGAATCTCCTCAGCGAGTTCCCCGATTACTCCTATGCGGGAACCAACCCCTGCGCAGAAGAGCCCCTCCCCGCAGGAGGAAGCTGTCTTTTGGGAAGCATAAACCTTGCTGTCTTCGTCAAGAACGGTAAATTCGATGAGGAAGATTTCAGAAAGACCGTTGCTATCTGCATACGCGGGCTTAATGATGTTCTCGACGAAGGACTTCCGCTCCACCCTCTCCAAGAACAGAGGGATTCCGTCAGAGACTGGAGACAGATCGGCCTTGGAATAATGGGTCTTGCGGACATGCTCATAAAAATGGAGCTGGAATACGGAACAAGAGAAGCGATGGACTTCTGCGACAAGATTGGATATATAATGGTAGATGCCTCGATCAGAGAATCCGCAATGCTTGCCAAAGAAAAGGGAAAATTCCCCAAATGCAACATCGAACAGCTTATGGCATCTCCGTTCTTCATACACAACGCCGTTACGGAAGAAACGAAAGATCTGGTCTCCAAATACGGAGTAAGGAACTCCCAGCTCCTGACCATTGCGCCCACGGGTACTCTGTCCACAATGTTGGGGATATCCGGCGGGATCGAACCGATCTTCGCAAATTACTATGAAAGAAGGACCGTTTCCCTTTCGGGACACGATGATTTCTACAAAGTGTACACTCCTGTCGTTCAGGAATATATGGACAAACACGGAGTAAAGGATGAAAAGGACCTCCCTTCATTCTTCGTGACCGCACAGAACCTTGATTACAAGCAGCGTCTGAATCTTCAGGGAACCTGGCAGATGCACATAGATGCATCGATAAGTTCCACCGTGAATCTTACTTCCGACTTCCCCGAGACCGAAGTGTACGACCTGTACATGTACGCGTGGCAGATCGGATGTAAAGGCGTGACCGTATTCAGGGACGGATGCAAACGCCTCGGAATACTCACAACAAAAGAAAAAGAACCGGAAGCGGCACCCGAGAACGGAAAGAAAAAGAAGAGAGGTTTTGTCGAGAACGTAGCGGACGATGTCGTCGGTAAGAAAAGGAAACTGATGACCGGCTGCGGAAGCCTCCACTGCACCGCGTTCTTCGATCCGCACACCGGAGATCTTCTGGAAGCTTACCTCAACAAAGGTTCAACCGGCGGATGCAATAACTTCATGATCGGCCTATCGAGAATGATATCTCTTGCCGCAAGAAGCGGTTGCGATGTGAACTCCATTGCCGATCAACTGAAAAGTTGCGGTTCCTGTCCGTCCTATGTTGTAAGAACATTCACAAAGAGGGATACCAGCAAAGGATCCTGCTGCCCGATGGCCGTGGGATGGGCACTGATCGACATGCATCTTGAGATGCAGAGAGAGGTCAACGGCATCAACGTGGATGTGAAGAAGGAAGAGGAAAAGGCAAAGGTCATCACGAATCCCTGTCCGAAATGCGGCGACGAACTGCTGTTCCAGGGCGGGTGCAACATCTGCAAATCCTGCGGATGGACCAAGTGCGAATAAGATCAGGCCATAACGGCTCTGTATTCCCTTACCACAAAGTACTGGATTATCAGAGCCGCCCCTATTCCCGATATTATCCCCGTGATTATCCTGGCAGGTTCGACATCGACCGAGAATATGTGTTCCGCCCCCCATTCCGCGAATGTGATCAGAAGAAGTATCGCTCCCAGTATCAGCGCCCTTCTGTCATGCAGGAAAACAATGGATCTGCGGAACGATAAGAACACAAGTCCCAGTATTGTGCCGAACAGGATGGAGATGTCCCTTTTGCAGAACGCTGTCTGAGACCCGTTGATGATGAATGACCTGGCTTCTTCCTGATGACAGAACAGATCCCCAAGCCCGTAGATCGCTCTGGATATCGGATCCGCAAAAGAGGTATCTCCTCCCATGCCTCCGAGTCCGATGAACGAACCGTAAGGGTAGAGGAGAGGTATGGTCATGATCAAGATGGCCATGAATGACAATACCGCAAACAATACGATTCCCGGTGTTCGTACATCCATGGTTTTGAAACAAGGAACAAGTATTTATTTGGTATCACAACCCAAGATTAGAGCACAGATAGAACACCGTCATAGATATCGGAAGCGTCATACCGATCCTGTAAGCTATCTCCCTGAGGCCGGTGCGGCCGCTGAGATAAGCGGTGAGTACCGCCATCAGTATGCAGAGTTCGACAAGATACACGGATAATATCATCGGTGTGCTGCCTGTGTCCACTCCTTCCATCACTTTCGATACCGGCCCAAGCATTGCGATGCTCATCCCCAATACCAACGGTGCGAAGACTGCTGCGGTCCCCGTCATCATGTCAGTCATACTTTTCAGCTTGTTCTGTATCGATTTCCGTACGGTATCCTGATCCTGAAGCTGTCTTCCTATTGATATCCCCAGACGTCCCGCGTCCCGCGTATCCTTCTTCGAACATCTGTAGATATCGCAGAATATCTCTGCAATACGCATTGACACCTTTCCCACAGACTCACGGATCGCGGAACAGACATCTCCTCTGCACATCCCCAATTCTCTCTGTACCGCATCGGAAAGATCCTTGCATTCCTTCCTCATACCTATCGAGTTCACAAGTGCAACCTCGAAATTCTCTCCCGAAAGAAGTCTGTTGCCCAGCTCGAACACAGCGTCTTTCAGGAACTGTTCCTGCTTCTCTCTTGTCTTTTCTTTGTTGACATGAGGGAAAAGAACGGCAAATGTGAACAATCCTCCCGCAACGGAGGAGATCATTATCGCCAGCGTCACATCCTCTGTCATCATCCAGATGATCATTGCGATGGGTGCTGCCGAAAGAAGAGGGGCAAGATACACATATTTTTGATCATCCTCATTGTACCTCATAAAAGGATTCTTCTCTTTAACGGACAATATCAATCCGGCTATCACACAAGGTATGAGGACTATCGTGAAGAACGCTATCGGTTCCGATCCTATCGATGATGAACCGAACATGCCTCCCATGTTAAGAAGCGGCAATATGGACATCAACACCATCGGCACCATGATCCCCAGCCCGAAGATCATCATACAAGGTCCGTTAAGCGATGAACTGTACGTTTCTCCCGTTTCTTTCAGACCGTTGAGGGATATCTCCGATGCATCCTTCAACATCCTCTTCTTCTCGGGAGGATCCGCGGATTCAGATGCCGCCGCTGTCATATGCACCGATCTCCTCAGAGGGGTCAGTGACGGAGGAAGTTTGGAAAGTTCGTTGAACAGTCCCGATTTGATATCGGATGTTGTCCTTGTATCTGCATCGGTAACAACTTCCCTGAACATCTCTGATGAACATTTCGGACCGTTCTTTGCCACGTCCCTGATCGCAGTATCCAATGAACCTCCGCTTTCGATCACCGCGGACATCATACCTATCACGGTAGGCCCTTCGTTCATTATCAGATTCGGATTGACCTTTTTCTTTTTGATGCCGGACATATCAAACACTTATCCCCGTGAGTTTGCTGAATTTTGTTTTGAATGAACTCAGCACGTCCTCCGCGGTATTCCCGACGGATTTTGACACATGTTCGTTCGATATCCCTATCCATTCCGGGCCGAGATACTCGTCCCCATATTTGCTTCCGGCATCCGCCAGGAACGATCTTATCAATGCTCTGGCTCTTATCTCTTTCATTATCTCCGATTTGCTCATTTGGGAGGAGGCCATCATTCTTCTCATCACGGGTGCGGTGAATAGGGTCTGACTCTCGGATATGTCGATGAAACTTCCGATCTTCTCGTCGGTGGCCACGACCTCGCTTACCTTCCTGATCTGATTTCCCGTCCTCCTTTCTCTGAAAGTACCCAACGTGATCAGTACATCCGTTGCCATGAAAGCCTCGGGTGCAATGTTCATATCATGCACGACTCGTTCAAACACCGATTTTGCGGAATCTCCGTGAATGGTCCCCATTATGGAACTTCCCGCCCTGCCTGTTCTCATGCTTTGATAGAGTGTTCTGGCTTCTTCTCCCCTTACCTCTCCCAGTATGATGGCGGATTCTCCCATTCTCAGTGATACTCTTAACGCCTCGTCCGCCCTCGACAGATTGCTTCCGTTCATCTTTTCATCTATAAGCATCGACTGAACCTTGTAACCCATCTTCCTCATCTTGGCTCCGGGCAACTCCAATGTATCCTCTATCGTCAGTATCCTTTGCGATATGGGGAATTCGAACATGAGGGATGATAACAAAGAGCTTTTTCCGGCACCTCTCGCCCCGCATATCAAAAATGTTGCACGGTTATCCACCATGAACGACAACAATCCCGCCAATTTCGGATCTATCGTACCGTTGGCGATCAGTCTCGTCAGTGTCCACGGTCTTGTGGAATGTTTCCTTATTGCCACCGCGTCCCCGTTTGGACTCATCGGGTAACCGACGACAGTTGCCCTGGCATCGTGGGACCTCATATCGGTTTCCAACACGGGGTTGGTCTCGCAGAACTGCAGCCCGCTCTCTCTTTTCAATACATTGATGAGATTCATTACCTCTTTCTTGTCGACGACAAGATTGGTCCTGCATCTTAGATGCGAATTCACGCCGGATACCCCGTTCATTGTCACGTGTATCCTGTTCCTGTCGCAGGGCGCATCTATGTAGATATCCTCCAATTTGGGATCCGCCAAAAGGATATCGAAGACTCCCAATCCCGCGGTGTATCTGTAAACGGTATCGCACATGCCGTCGATCATTTTCTCGATGTCTGACACATTGTTTCCGCGGACCGCTTCGATCGTATCGGAAAAATCCATTATGGCGCTGCGGGCGAGGCTCATGACACTCTGCCTGTCCATCCTTCCTCCGCTGATCCTGTATCTCGATCTGACGCTGTGTATGACCTTTTCTATAACGGCGTTCAGCGAATCGGGGTACGAGTACTCGTTGGGAGTAAGATTGTATTCCGTCTCCCCGTCCGATGCGGTTCCGATAAGTACCTTTCCGCTCGGAGTCTCATATTCTTTGGTATTCTCCAGATCATCCTTCTTCCCTATGAGCCAACAGTCGGCATATACGGGTTTGATGCGCAGATTATTCTCCGAAATGATCATAAGATCATCCATCAGGGATCTCATAGGATCCTTTGTTCCGGGAATTATGATGTTCGGTCTCGCATCCTTCACATCATCATTAGTGTTGGGAATACTCGCCGGATCATCTTTTTTTTGTGAAGGATCCGGATGATGCTGCGTATCCGTTCTCCTTTGAACATTGTATTTTGCTTTTTCTTCGTCACTGTAATCGGTGACGATGAGCATATCGTTGTAACTGACCTGCTCGACGTTTCTTTTGTTGATCCTGCCTGCCAAAGCGGATAATATCCTGGCCATTCACAACCCCCTTGTTCTGGCGACCTCTGTCGAGACCTTTTTCTTTATGTTCTCCATCCCGAGTTCCGCTTGATCTATGGTCCTGTACGTCTTCTGAATGCAGAGACTGCATGAGGGATCCGACGAGTTGGATGTCATGAGTTTATTCCTTGCGGTATCGAAATTCGGTTCAGGAAAACCCATCCAAGCAAGATCGAGTATCTTTCTGCGCGAATGATCGCATCCCGAACAGGTACGTGAACGAGAGTGTTCTTGGAGCATCAGAGCATATCTTCTCGTGCTTGCGATATCACACAGGATCTCCACCGCCTGACCTGATAGTTCCATATCCTTGCTGGTCCTCAGTTTGATCTTGTCGACGTTTCCTTGGACTGCAATGTTGTTTATCATGCATTTCATGCATTCCGGGGATCGTACATTGGGCGCGCTTCTGCAATTCCTGCAGTTTATGCACAGCGTATCATCGATTATCTCGAGATCAGTCTTTTTTTGATCCTTACTGTTCAGGACCGACCGTAACAGTTTTTTTGTGTCCATGTATCAAGGACCGCCGTATGTTGAGTATTAAAACGGCCTCGTACAGTTATGTTAAGTAGCGTTTCAAATGGTTATACGATTGATAAAAATCAACGATCGTCCGGAAGAATGAAAAGCCCTTCGATCCTCACTCTGACGGCACCGAAACGCATGGTCTCGTCCTTCCTTTCCATCATCAGTATATCGAATCCTTCGAATATCTCTTTCATCTGTTCTGTGGTGTAATACCGATAGGATATTCCGTTCCCCCTGACATCGTGATCCTTGCCTTCCGCTCTGGAATCACCGACCGCGAAGGACCTCACGAACACTTTCCCTCCGGGAACCAATATCCGGCGTATCTCCTTTATCGTGTCCGAAAGCTGGAGATTATCGAGATGCTCGAAGATATGGACTGCGGTCACCGCATCGAAACTGTTATCCGGGAACGGCATCCTGTTGCATTCGGCAATAGAGAATTTTGCTTTGTCCCCAAAGGTCTTGATACAATAGTTGACAGCGGTGGGAGAAAAATCCAATCCGGTCACATCCATTCCCATCTCGATCAATGCCGATACGGTTTTTCCGTTACCGCACCCTATGTCGAGAACCTTCGACCCGCGTTCCAATTGAAGATCGTGGATCTTGCCGATCCCCCTCCACGGACGTTTTTGTTCCTGATAGAATTCATCCCAGCAGTCTGCCTGTTCCTTTGTCATATCCTCCACACTCCGTGGATCATCTTATCTCCAATCTCTTCAATTCCGCTGCTGCGTCCTCGTCCCCGTTCTCCGCAGCGATCGTGAACCATCTGGCGGCTTCTTTCTCATCTTTCGGGACACCCGTTCCGTCTCTGTACATCTCGCCGAGATTGAACTGTGCGCACTCGTTGTTCTGCGATGCGGACGATCTGTATAACCTCACAGCCTCTTTGTAATCCCTTTTGACACCTTTGCCTTCCCTGTACATCTCGCCCAGATTATTCTGTGCAGGATGGAATCCCTGATCGGCCGACGATCTGTATAGTCTTGCGGCCTCTTTATGATCCTGCTTGACGCCGTCGCCGTCATAGTACATCAGGCCCAAAGTGAATTGTGCCCTCATGTTTCCTCCTTCAGCGGATCTCCTGTACCATTCTATAGCTTCAACATCATTCTGTTCCATGCCTTCACGGGTGTGATACATCCGTCCGAGTTCGAATTGCGCGTCCGTTTGTCCCTGATCGGCGGCCATACTGTAGTACATGACGGCCTCTTCCGTATCTTTTCTTACACCAACTCCGTTCCTGTACATCGAACCCATCATGAACTGCGCATCGGGATATTCCTGATCGGCGGATATCTTCATCCATTTGGCCGCTTTTTCCTCGTCGCCCTTGATACCGTTTCCCCTCAGATACATCAGAGCGTAACAGTACTGTCCTCCTCTGTATCCGTTCTCCGCCGAGGCCCTGTACCATCTGACGGCCTCTTCCGCATCCTGTTCGACGCCTTCGCCGTTCTCGTACATTATGCCGATGTTGCATTGTGCGACCGCGTCCCCCTGGGCTGCCGCCATTTTATACCATTTCATCGCCTTTGCATAATCCTGTTTCACATCGATCCCCACCGAATAAGTGGCACCGAGGTTATTCTGCGCTTCCATACAACCCGCCTCGGCCGCCCTTTTCAATTCTTTGAAATTCGGTTGGTTCCTTCCCTTCATGATGTTGTATGGGTGTATCATATTAATTTTTCTTTCAATGCCCCCACATTCCTGAGAACGACCGAATTTAATAGTATAATCCGCATAAGGGCGACAAAGGGACGGACCATGTATTGGAACGCGAATATCGAATGTATGCCTCTTGAGGCTCTCAGAGACCTTCAGTATAAAAGTCTCAAGAATCAGATCAACAGTTTATACAGTTTCAACAAATTCTATCATGACCGGATGGTACAGCACAAAGTTCATCCGGACGACATAAAGTGTTTGGAAGACATCAGAAAACTTCCGTTCATGTACAAAGAGGATCTCAGAGAGAATTATCCCACGAAGATGTTCAATGTTCCGAACACCGAGATCGTGAGATTCCATGCTTCGTCGGGTACCAGCGGGAAACCCACTGTCGTGGGATACACGCAGAACGATATAGGATATTGGACCGAGGCTTTGGCCAGATCCCTTACTTCCGTAGGCGTAGGAAGCGAGGATATCCTTCAGGTCTCATACGGTTACGGATTGTTCACCGGCGGTCTCGGACTTCACTACGGTGCGGAAAAGGTCGGAGCGTCGGTCGTTCCTACAAGCACGGGAGGGACCGAAAGGCAGCTGGAACTCATGCAGGACCTCGGCGTCACGGTTATCGCCTGCACTCCGTCGTACATAATCCACATGGCGGGAGTGGCGGAGAAGATGGGTATAGATTTCAGAAGAGACACCTGTCTGAAAAAAGCGATCCTCGGTGCCGAGCCTTGGACAGAAAGCATGAGAGCACACATCGAAGAATCCATGGGCATCAAAGCTTACGACATATACGGTACCTCGGAACAAGCGGGACCGATGTTCTCCGAATGCGAGGAGAAGGACGGTATCCACATAGGCGGGGACATAATGTACGTGGAGATCATCGATCCGATAACCGAAGAACCGGTCGAGGACGGACAGAAGGGAGAGATGGTCGTGACAATGCTCAAGAAAGAGGCCATGCCCCTTATCAGATTCAGGATCAAGGACGTGTGTTCGATAATTCCCGGAAAATGCGCCTGCGGAAGAACACACCCCAGGATATCGAAGATCACGGGAAGGACGGACGACATGCTCATCATAAGGGGAATAAACGTGTTCCCTTCGCAGATAGAATACACTTTGCTCAGGATCCCCGAGATCGGGGATCAGTATATGATCATCGTCACAAGAGATGGTGCGCTGGATAATGTTACCGTGCAAGTGGAGATCAAACCAGAAGTATTCAGCGATAAGGTCGAGGATATGATCCACCTGAGAACCCGCATCGAATCCGAATTAAAGAAATATCTGAATATCGCTGTTACAGTAGAACTCAAAGCTCCCGGAGAGCTTCCGAGATTTGAAGGAAAGGCCAAGAGGGTCATTGACAAGAGGGTGATGTAAATGAAGAACGAGAACATAATAACACAGCTTTCGATATTCGTCAACAACGAACCCGGGCGTTTGGCCTCGGTCGCCGGCATATTGAAAGAATGCAATGTGAACATCAAAGCATGCAATCTTGCCGAATCCACCGAGTTCGGGATATTGAGAGCGATCGTGGACGATCCCGACAAAGCGTACGAGAGTATCAGATCCAAAGGCGTGATAGTCAAGAAAACGGACATCATCGGAGTTACGATCGAGAATTCCCCCGGATCACTCTTCGCGTCCGCAGACGTCCTCGGAAAAGCGGGGATAAATATCGATTACGGCTACGCATACACCGGAAGGGATTACGAAGCATTGTTCGTCAGGGTCGATGATCCGGAAAGGGCCGTAAAGGTCCTGAAAGAAGCGGGGATCGGATTGATCAAGAATTCGGAGATTTAAGCATGGGCAATTTGAATGTCGCCGTGCTTGGCGCCAAGGATCTTGCCGACAAGGTCGGTAAGAAAGGCACAGTAACGGATATGACCTTCTTCGAGATCAAGAAGGGGAACGATTCCGTTACATTGATCGAACCGTCGAAGTACCCCGAGAAGCTGTCTTCTCTGTTCTACTCGGTCGGCATGTCGGAATTTGCGATCCTTGTCGTGGATAAGATCGATTCCTTCCTCGGTGAATCCATACTCATGGCCGATCTTTTCGGAATAGATAAGGGATGGATCATACTAAGGAATTACATCCAGCCGGAACAGCTGGCGCCTTTGCTTGCCGGAACATGCTTGGAAAACTACACCACCATCGAAGAGGATGCGACCAAGATCAGGGAGGATCTGATCGACATCGCACAGAAAGAAGGGAGGAAAGCCGGAGCCGGATCATGCGGATCCTGTCCCATCGACAGTCATTTCAACGTCAAGGGCGTGGGGACCGTTGTTTTGGGATCCGTCATAAACGGTCACTTCAGAAAACACGACAAGATGCAGATATTCCCCATCAACAAAGAAGTGGTCCTGAAATCGATTCAAAAACATGATATCGATGCCGAAGACGGCGTAAAAGGAGACCATGTCGGGCTTGCTCTGAGGGGGATAGATTCCGAAGAACTGGACCGCGGTTATGTTATTACCACGGATCCGTCGATAAAAATGACCAAAAAAGTATCCGGAAAGATTAATCTGGTGAAATATTGGCCCAATCCATTGAAAGAAGGAATGGTCCTTCATGTCGGACACTGGATGCAGATGATCCCCGGCCGCATCGTGAAGGTCGACAACGGCAGCGATTTCAAGACCGCAACGGTGGAACTGGAGCTTGATTCGGATATGATCCACAAACCGGGCGATACGGCGGTAATGATGTATCTTGAAGGCGGAAAACTCAGGATCGTCGGTTCGATCCCTCTTCAGTGAATCTCCCAGGAAAATCTACGGTGTTCATTGCCTCAACCGAATATCTCATCGAGAGATATCAGTATGAGAGGTTCGGTATCCGCCTGATCCCCGAGTATCGCAAGATATCCGTTTTTGTAAGAGATACCGCCAGTATTGTATGTATTATGTATTCGGTCTGCTTCGGCAAGACCATTAACCAAGGGGACATAAGTTATAAATGGGATTCCATCATAGTGTGTCTGCGTGCCAACTGATGACACGAAACACGGTGAGATGATATGGCTTTCTTTAACGAAAAGATAGAAACGATGCCTCGTGCCGAACTGGAGAAACTTCAACTGAGTTTATTGAAGAAACAGGTTCGCACAATGTACGATTCGTCTAAATTCATTCATGACAGAATGAAAGCGGCAAACATCACTCCCGATGATATAACGGATTTCGAATCCTTCAGAAAAATGCCTTTTATGAAAAAAACGGATCTCAGAGATAACTATCCTGACGGATTGTTCGTAAGACCGTATGACGAACTTGTCAGAGTGCATGTGTCCTCCGGAACGACGGGGAATCCCACCGTAGTGGGATTCACACAGAAGGACATTGATGATTGGTCCGAATCTCTTGCGAGAGGCATGATGTCCTTCGGCATGACCGACAAGGACATCCTTCAGAACTGCCACGGTTACGGATTGTTCACCGGAGGCCTGGGAGTTCACTACGGCGCCGAGAAGATCGGCGTGACCATCATACCGACCGGGACAGGTAACACTTCCAGACAAATACAGCTGATGAGGGATCTTCCCGTCACAGCCTTTGCCGGTACGCCTTCGTATCTGTTCCATATTGCCGATGTTTGCGAGAGCATGGGATTGGACATGCGCAAAGATATGAACATAAAAAGGGCTATTGCCGGTGGAGAACCGTGGTCAGAAAGCATGAGGGTGAAGATACAGAACCGTACCGGTATCAGGGTGCATAATTGCTACGGAGCAAGCGAACTCTACGGCCCCTCGTTCCTCGAATGCGAAAAACAATGCGGAATGCATGTTTGGGCGGATCTTTGTTACATCGAAATACTCGACGAGAACGGTGACCCCTGCGGAGAAGGAGAACGGGGAGAAATGGTAATCACGATGCTTCAGAAAGAAGCATTCCCTTTGATAAGATACAAGATCGGAGACATATCCGCCCTAGATTGGGAACCCTGCGCATGCGGAAGAACACATCCGAGACTGATGAGATTGTCCGGAAGGACCGATGACATGCTTGTCGTGAGAGGAGTTAACGTCTTCCCGTCGCAGATCGAGAGTGTGATTGGCGAGATACCTTTCCTGAGTACATTCTACCACATCACGTTGAACAACAAAAATTACATGGACGATATGATCGTTGAAGTTGAGCTCACGGAATCCTCACTGACGGAAGATATGACCAAACTTGCCAAGATGACCGAGGAAGTGGAAAATCGGTTGAAGAATGTTCTCAACATTAAAAGCGACGTCAAACTGATGCTTCCGGGAACGCTGAGCAGATTCGAAGGCAAAAGCCAGCACGTCACTGACAACCGCAAGTATGATTGATTATTTTCTCAGTGAACAGTGATATCTCTTTCACCGTATCATCGGAGTTTATCTTTTCCTTATCCGCATAAGGTACAGCGACCTCTCCGAGATAATCGATGTCGAAATAATCGCAGAATTCTTTCAATCCCTTGATGGAAAAATGAGAACATTCGATCTCGTCCGCCATCGTTGTCAGTACGGCCATTCCTCTTCCCCCCATGATGTTGTAAGAATCGGAATGCCTGCAAAGACAATGCAGTCTGTTGAGGAATGCAAGCGTACAGGGAGTGAACTGCCACATGTAAATAGGGCTTGCAAGGATCACAACATCGGAATCCAGATACTTTTCGTACAAAAGGGACATGTCGTCTTTCATCGCACAATAGGAAGGCAAGGTCTTATCGCGGCATGCACCGCAGTTGCTGCAGCCTTTTATGTTCTTATCGTACATGGATATGACCTCGCAGGATGCCTTTTCATCCAAAGAGCACAGTACTTTTTTCACCAGTTCCGATGTATTGCCGTTCTTTCTCGGAGACCCGTTGAATATCGTGACCTTCATGGATCAGAGATAAGATGAATAATATTTTATCTCATCCCCAGAGATTCCGTTCCGCGATCGTTATCCGATCGTGCTGTGCTCCTTGAAAAACCCGCACTGCCCATTGCCATGACCGCCACACCTATATTGAGAGGATCGTGAATGATCCTGGCTTTTCGGATCCCCTCTTCATCGAACCCGAACGGCAACCCCGGAGACGAAATCGTCGTCAATCGTTTGATAGATCTGCCATCGATCGGTGCGGGAGAAGCATTGAGGATCAATGAGTGCGATGATACCGCCTTGTTAACGTCCGAGAACGACATCACATCAAACCTTTTTTGAATATCCTTTACCTTCTTCTCGTCTATATCGAACACGGAGATTTTCGCACCCATTTTCGTCATTATCTCTACGGCAAATGAGCCCACTCTCCCGATTCCGATAACGAGTACTTCCTTATCCTCCAACCCTCCGGCCGCACCTTTCAGTGCGGCAACGTATCCTGCCGCCGTTGAATAAGAATTATTGAAGTATTTCCCTGCTTTAACATTGTATGCAACGAATTCCACATCGTCCGCCATGAATACTATCTCTGCTCCCCGGGATACTGCTTCGGCGAACCCGGTGACATCGTATGTGTTCGTAACGAATGCATCCATTCCGAGCCTTTTTATTATCTCTGCAACGGACTCCGAGAATTGAGTTATTATCCCCAGTCCCGATGTTATCGGCACCACCCCTACCTTGAGGTCCTTCAAGGATATCTCTTTTTCATTTATGCCGACAGCATCGTAAGAAAGTTCCAAAAGATTCATTCCCGTGACCGAGGTAAGCATATCATCCGCTCTGTCGAGAGAATCGATGATATCTTTTACCATATCGTTTGTGAGCCGTGTCATCATATCATCCCCGGTGATCTGTCGATATATTCGTCGAGATTACATTCGTTCATCACATTCTGTATGAACTTCTTGCGTTTTTCCAAAACTTCCGAAGGAGTTCTTCCGGAATTTATCACTGTTGCTCTCCACGTATGTTCTCCAGGATGATGATCGGTTATTGCCTCATCGGCACCGAAGAACCTTTCCTCTATCCTGGGGGCCTTTACATGTCCGAAGACCTTCTCGCCGCATGTTATGAGGTTATCATTCTCTACCACATAATGTTCATAGACAGAACAATGTCCTTTGTTGATTGTTCCCGTTCTCTTCCCCAAGGCGGAAGCAACGAGTTCCTCCATCAGGTTTATTCCTGTGGCCGCGTGAACGGCGGCGGGAGTTTGACTCGGGATGCGGGCATCGATCTCCAGCACTCTGAGTCCTTTTTTCGTCAATATGGCTTCCACATCCATCAGGGCTTTGAGTCCGATCTTGTTTGCTATGTTCTCTCCGATATCCATGAAAAGCGCTTCGTCTTCCTTTGGCAGTATCGATGGCCCGCAGAATACCATCTTGCAATCATAATTATCGTCCAATACCACTTCCGTGGTAACGTACGATCTTGAATGCCGGCCATTTCCGATGACCTCGATGGAAACACTCTTACCGGAAACGAATTCCTGAACTATCGGCACATCGTCCAATTTTGATATCGTGTTCAATGCCTTCTCCATCTCGACCTCGTTATTAACTGCCGATACACCTATGCTTCCGCTTTGAGACGAAGGTTTTACGATCGCGGGAAACCCGCATTCGGGCCAAGGCGCTGGAATTGGTACCCCTATCTTACCCATAACATTGTTGGATCTTTCCTTCGAACACGACAAAAGATACGATCCCATGTCGAAAAGAAAAGGAATCTCTGTCTCACTCATTATTGAATCGAGTGACATTAGTGCATCCAGTTCTTCGCATGCCGGAATGACCACATCGCAATCCGACAATATCTTTTTGGTCCTCTCGGTTTCTTTCACAACATCCACTACCTCATGATGATCGGAAAGAAATGTTGCGGGAGCATACGGTTTCCTGTCAAGCACCAATGTTTCATATCCTGCTTTTTTTGAAAGGTATACCGACTCCATACCCTGCAGGGCGCCGCCTATGATACCGATCCTCATGATACCGCCCTCTTCTCCCTCATGCTGTTCAGCTGAGTTTCGTATTCTCGGTTTGTTGCCACACGTCTTCCCATGCTCTCGAGCATCCTCATCACACTGTCAAGAGAGCGATTTCCGTTATCGATGTCCAGTTCATGCTGTGCAACACCCGCAAGGTCCATATTGGGAGGAACTATGGAAGTGATGACGTTTGCTCCCGCATCGATCCTTGTCTTCAGTCCCGATATTCCCTCGACATCCAAAGATGCGGGGATCAATCTGTCGGGGAACAGAACCCTCATGACCGCTATCGCGGTCAGTTCCTCGTACGAATCGGCGGGAACAATACCCGACATCGGAGTACCGGGCTGAGGAACGAATGTCATCGCTCTGATCTGCTCGCATCCGGTATCCCCCATCCTGATTATCGCTTCGGCTCTGTCGTGCACGGTCTCCCCGAGACCGACCATCGTGCCGTCTTCGGTAAGCATGCCCGATTCTCTTGCCCATTTCTTCTGATTCATTCTGTGATCGAAATCTTGTTCCAGTCTCAATCTTGAGAATAATGATCGGTTATACGTTTCCTGATAACATGCGAACCAATCCGCGCCCGCATCGAAGAACCTTGAGAATATCTTCTCGGGAACAGCTCCGGGAGACACCATTACGGATATTCCTGTTTCCTCCTTTACTTTGCGAACTACATCTATCGTTTCTTTGTAATCGTCAGCGCACATGATGGGGTCTTCCCCCATGGTCAGATCGACGAGATTTATACCTGCATTCTTCAAACTTCTTGAAAGTGCCAGTATCTCTTCGGGAGATTTCCTGTATCTTTCAAGTTCGTTATTCCTTCTGTAATAACAAAATGCACAGTTGTTCCTGCAGAACGTTGAGAAATATACGAATCCGTATACGAACACCTTTTTGCCGAACTGCTCATCTCTGATGCGTCTTGCAGCGGAGAACAGCGCTTCGCGCTCTTCGTTCTTCACGGAAAGAAGATACTCTGCGTCCTCTGTGCAGGGTTTGACCCCCTCCGAGGTTCGTTCTATTATCTCATGTATGGTCAAAATACCGCCTTCAGTTGATCTTTGCACCATTCAGGTAGCTGAGGCCTCTTCCAACCTTTTTGACACTGCTCTTCCCGTTCATCAGCATAAGCAAACGTTCCAGACCGAATCCTACGCCGCACCAAGGTTCGTGAACATCGTGTGCGGGATCCAGAACATGCGGGCCCACAGCTCCCGATGATACCTCGATGTCTCCTATCATCACATCGAGGGTTTCCTTGTAAACATCGGATTCCTCTCTCGACAGAGTGTATTCCAATCCGGTCACGTTCATTACGTCCCCGATATATTCCCTGAGTGATTCCGTGGGATCCCCCGCGGGGCCCATCTCCACAAGATTCAGCATCGTGAATTCTTCGAGATGCGCTCCGCTGTGGGATTCCTTTCTGAAACAGGAACCTATCTCGAATATACGGACGGGTCCGTTCGTATGATCTCTGAGTTTTCTCATCACGTAGTATAGATTCGGGGCCAACATTGGCCTTAAGCATCTTTTGCTGTCAATGAAGAAAACCTGCTGATAGAGAGGATGATCTTCGGTTATCGTCATCTTTTCCAGCGAAGCTGTGGATATTATCGTCGGCGTTCTCACCTCGATGAATCCTTTGGCGGTCAGCGCCTCCGCTATGTCGGCCTCCAGCTGAGTAAGACAATGCCGTGCGGGTTTCGATATCATATTGGATATCACTTTTTCGTTCTTGGAAAAAAGCTCCGACATTGATTTCGAAAACTCTCTGTCCCTTTCTTCGGTACTTTCGTATGTTGAAGAGTACCGAGGATCATCCCCATACTCTCTCAACTTTTGTATTTGTGAGTCTGTATAGCCTACATTGATGTCATCACCCCTGAGGTAATAGCGAGAGACCGGGGGATCGAACCCCGCTAGATCGGCTTTAGAGGCTTACTGGTCCCAG
>JGI994J12354_10001334_pt1 | contig 25026 bp, 45 predicted proteins | sample IntmicLarv3ML3BL_FD_12354 | JGI IMG/M metagenome (IMG submission 12354)
TCTACCGTCCTCAGCAATGGTGAGTTGATTAGATTCTAAGAGTATCTGCACATCTTTTTTACTGACATGAATCCATTCGACAACATCAAACACCTCGTCTAAAATAAGTTTGTAGTCTCCGTTGCGAATTAACTCCAGCGTGTAATCAGTATAAGTTTTGAACAGAGCGTGGGTGCTCGCAATGTTCCTTCTCTCGCCAATCAAGTTGTGCATGTTGTCTAATTTTCCATCCCCCTTCTGTAGTGGTTCGGCAAATTTTCTCTCAGAACAGTCTTCTTTAATACGGTAGACCTCGTTCAGATACGGCGTAATAAAAATATAATTGTGTTCCGTGTCCGTATTCATCCTGTTAATTGCCGCCTGAGTTTTGCCAGAACCCATAATTGAATCACAAACCGTTAATTTCATGCCCTAAATTCCTCCTAATTTTTGATGATGGATTTTCATCTTGGTAGCAAAATGAAAAATGAAGCCTTATGCCGTAAGGGTTTGAGGGGTGTTGCCCTAATAATGAAACCATCGAAGTTTTTTTATATAAACAAGCCACTTTCGACAGACACGAAAGATACTCTTTTTTTAGCCAGAACGAGGAGCAAACTCACCCACTTCCAACCTCAAAAACATCCTAGCACATATTTTCGTATTTGTCAATACTATAATAGGTATTTTTTTAGCAGCGCAACAACGTCCCATGAAGTTACTAACATCGCCTCCAACTCCCGTATCGTACCCCGTTCCCAGATTTTTTCTTTAAAAAAATCCGTAACCCCAGACAAGGAGGCGAAACAACAATGCTCTATCGCGAACTTTCGTCGCCTCTTACTTTAGAGTTGGCGTTCCAGTTGTTGGCCAGCAAAGACAACCTCGCTAAGATAATAAGGGGTTACGAAAAATTTTTTATTAAAATTTTTTTACGGGGTTGGGAGGCGAATCCGAACAACGTGGCCCCAAAAACAAAGAGGCGCTGAAGTTGTTGGCTACCAAGAAGCAACATCGCCTCTTACTATGGGGAACGGTTTTTTAAAAAAACAGGAATGAGAGTACGGGTTCCCAAGTTGTTCGCATATCCCATATTGTCTGGCTACGAACAACCGAAGCGCATACCTCAATCTCAGTCGTCGCACCACTTCGCCAAGCTACGCTCGGCTCGCGTTACTTGCTTCGATTGGGCTTCTGGCCAACAAAAAAACAGGTAGACAACTTGTTACCAATGTGACAAAATAGTTGCGAGCGCAACCAAAACGCCCAAATCGAGCAAATAGTAGCGCAAACAACAAATATCGCCGGGATAGGTAGACAACTTGTTACCAAGGGCGTTGATGAGAGTAAGTGCAAAGTAAGTTTTGTAAAGGGATGCCGATGGTGAAATAAGTGAAATTGAGTGAGTGAAGAAAATGAAATAGCGGCAAACGTATGCGAACATATGTTCCCCTTCATGTTATATACCGCCATACTTTCTTGTTTGCGAATTATAAGAAGGTGAAAAAGTCAGGTACAACAAGGGATACAGGGTTATACCCGACTGTTTTTGTCGGGATTAAACTACTATATATTAACTAGTAGTTATTAAACAATAGTTATCTCATACCTTCCAACTATGCTTTAAAACATACCCACTCACTATGTATTATAACATACCTTCTCACTATGCTTTAAAGCCTATGGCTTGCCCTTCCTTGCGTGCTATCCGTGCCCTTTGCGTTTTAAGGCGCTTCTTGCGCTCATACAGCCGTCTGTCTACCTGCTCTACCTCTATGTCGTGGCTCACTGTCCGCCCTGTCTTGCGTGATATGCACAATCCCTACATATCCTTATTGTTTCGCGATAAATAAACGCATAAATATGCAACTTTTTAACAGTTTTGTGCATAAGTATGCGATTCTGTAACATCTTTTTTTTGGCTATATTGTAACAGAAACTTAACAGAATAAAAATATAATTGTAATAGTTTCGTTCTTCGCGTGTAACATATTTCTGTTATAATTAGAGCATGGAAAGGGAAGAAACACGGCAAGCCTTGACCATGCACACATTGTACCAATACGACCAACAACAGAACCTTGACATTGACACATGGCTACAAGCGGTTGCGGTTGCGCAATCCTTGCCGATTGATTGACAGTATAAGCGGTTTCGCTTTGTCGGGTTTCGGGCTTGCGGAAATGTGATATAATCTAACACGCTTGCTAATTGGTGAGCGTAACACGGTATTTGCGCAAAGCACATTAACGAATCAGGCAAACGTTGAAAAGAGCGTATACTATTAGCATACTCTTTTTTGAGCGTTTGCGCTCATGGCTAATAAGTCCTGATAGCTTTAAGCAAGGCAAGCCGAAAGGGGATACCATGGAAAGAAACAACATTATGCAAGCCCTGATTAATTTGTTCGAAACGGTCACAACCACTAACGAAACCACGACCAAAAAGACGCAAAAACAGCTAACTCTCAAAAAAGCACAATTCGGAAACGTTGCAAATTATGACGCTTATATTTTGGCCGTGGAAAAATTCACGCTTGCGCTTGAAGGTTATGGCGTGCAGGTTGATGGTGCAGAATTTACTAAGCGTGGATTGCGTGACTTGTTGGCTAATGTATTTGCGCCATTAAAGGAAGACGGGTTATATAACAACGTCTTGCATTGTGATGTGGAAGCTTCTTCTTATATGATTAATTTTATTCTTGAACATGCAACCACATTAAAAGGTGAATATGTACGGTTGAAGGGTACAAACGGCATTCGACGTATTATCGAATTTGTATTGTTCTTTGAAATTCAAGGCTTTGAATTGCCTGCATTTTCCTTTACAGATTCACAAGTTGCCGGTTTCGAAAAACGCAAGAATCAACGCGCCATTAAAGCGGAAAAAGAGGCTCAAGCGTTGAAGGTTAAGGCAGCAAAACTAGCCATCAAGCAAGCTAACAGCAACCCGTCTGGTAACATTGATTTGAGTCTTGAGCTACCCGCTATTGATGATTTGCTAGTATAAGCGATTGCCTAAAATCTGAAAATTGCCTTCCTTCGGGAAGGCTTTTTCTTGTTATATTGAAGGGATGATTTTATTATGGACGGAACACTAAACCGTTACTTCATTAGCAAGACGAACGGCGATTTTAATGGGTTTACACGACACAAGGGATTTGTTTATGGGTATCACAATAGGCAAGCTTTTTGCACGTCTGGCATTATCGGCACGTATGGGCTTGTTACGGTTTACTTGCAACATTCAAACGGATGGTATAGCGAAGAATTAAAGCAAACTCATCCCCTCATGCTGGCTATTTACAAATTTCATAGCAAACATTTGGCGGAAAAAAACCGTAAGTATAAATGGTATCAGGCACATGGCTTGCACGATGAAAAGGTTGTTGCACCATGTCAACGCAAAAATGCGGCATGGGTTGATAAAGCCGCTTACGGTGTGCGCGATGCGGCAAGACGCAAAGCAAACAGTGAACGTTATCAGGGAATAGAACACGATAGAGTCTGGTCAAACTGAAAATGAAAACACAAATTGCGTGCAGAAATGCACGCTTTTTTATGCCCAAAATTAAAGGGGGTTGGCGTTTAGGATGAAAGGTTATTACGTTGACGCCGGATACATGGGCTATGTTCGCGGCAAAGGCTACCAACTTTTTGAAACAGAAGGCGCTTATTATGATTGGTATTATGAGGAGGAAAACAAAAATGTGTAACGGAAATTGTAAATGCAAATCAAAGTATGAAATGGGTTTGGAAATGTTGGGCACGTCATTCGCGGCATATCAAGAGGCTTCAGATGAGAAAAATAAGATTTATGTTTCCGGTTGCTTTAATGGAATTGCTGAGGCTCTTTCCATTATGGACGATGTGCAATATGCATATTGCGATACACACATTGTTGTAACTGGCCGTAGGGGTCAAAAACTTGTCAAGGTTGTTGATAATGACATCAAAGATATTTATGCCGCTTTTGAGGAAGTTCGCGGTAGATATTATGTAGAATGAAAATCAAAAAGGAGATTTGAAAAAGAATTCGCAATTTAGGATTGGGAAGGTGTGCCACGGACGTCAAAACAGAATGGTGCTACCTGTAAACTGTCACATGATTTGTGAAAAATATCTTGCTGAAGAGGAGACTCGAAGAGCAGCTAAGGCAGGGAGAAGGAAGGACAACGCCATTTATTATTGCCCGACGTCAAATGTTGTTGGTGGTGTTGTTTATCATTACAACAAGGGGCGAGTTCACGGAAGAAGTAATGCCGATAAAATTAGGAGGGTTAGAATGTTTGATACGATATGGGATAAAATTGTTCGTGCTTTATTAATTTTGATGTTGCTTTGTTTGTTTGCTATGATGGGTATTGAAATATATCAAAAGTTATGCCCGACACAAATTGACACATCAACCGCAACCATAATTTTGAAAATCATTAACTGAATTTAAAAGGGGAAACTAAAATGAAACTTTCATATCTGGCAGGACAAACCATTTTGGCAAGCACAATTCCGGTTGCGTTGCTTATGGCGTGTAATTTTTTCACGAACTTGATACCGCTTGGCCTGTGCTGGCTACCTTTGTTGGTAGTCAGTTTTTTTTGGTTGGTGGTGGGATTGATTTGGATTTGCCAAAATGGATTTAGGAGGAGAATTTGAATTATGGACAGAGAATTGCATTGGTGTTCGAAGTGTTATAATCGGAAGTAGATTTACAATTAGAGGTGTAAAAATGAAAGCAGCATGAACTACTTTCCTATGCTGGACAAAAACTTGAAAGACGAAATAGAAGCTGTTGTGAACAAAAATGTTCAATGGGGCTGTTGTGGTGGATGTATTTAAATTTAGAAAGGATATTCTAAAAAATGCTTAATCATTGGGAAGATGAAGATGTAAAGCCAACCGAAAAAGAATTAGCAAACATTCGCAAAGAAATTATGGAAGACGCTCCTATTTTTCAATCGCATTGGCGTGATTTTGATGAAGAAGCAAAAGCAGAATTGTTACGAAGGACTCAAATTGAAATTTAGAAAACAAAATTGAAAAGGAGCATCTATGTAATGCGGAAAATTACGACATTACGCATTCAATGAGCAATGAGGTTTGGAACATTAAAGGCGAAATCTGGACAAAGAAAGTGTGAGCGTTATGATTCTTCTGGTTTTTGTTTTTACAGCAGCTTTGGCATTTGTTGGGTATGAATTAACAGTTGTTTCCGAAAAGATTTTTCAGAAAAAGAATTGGGATTGGGTTCATAAACGTGAAATGCGCTTAGTAAAGCGACAGAAAGGATAAATTGACATGGATACATTGATTTGCGACAACTGTGGTCAAATTATTGGTGATGATTTATATTGCATAACTCGCAACAACAAGCATTTTTGCACAGATTGTTGTCAGGTTTGTAATTGTTGTGGCGAGATTATTCTTGATAGCGATTTTATAACAACCGAGGATGGCGAAATAATTTGTCAGGATTGTTATGATTCAGGCTATTTCACTTGCGACGAATGCGGCTGTGTTTGTTCGGCTGATTGTTGCACAACCATTAATAACATAGCTATGTGTTCCAGTTGTATACAAGAGAATACTTTTGTATGTGATGATTGTAACGGCATATCATTGAATGATGACGGACATAGTGTTAATTACGATAGGACGGTATGTGATTGTTGTTATGATGACTATTGTTGGTGTGAAAATTGTAACAATTATATACATCTCGATGATATGCACGACGCATCCATATGTAATAGTTGTTTTGACGAAGAGGATTCGGACAATTTTGCGCCAAACGTGAATGATTATTATTACAAACCAATTCCCGTTTTCATGTCTGAAACGCAAATTTCAGATTCGGATTTGTATCTTGGAGTTGAATTGGAAGTTGATTATGGACACAACAGAGGATGCTGCACGGATGATATTTATGACTCTTGCGAAGATATTTACATGAAGGAGGATGGAAGTTTAGGCGATAGCGGTTTCGAAATCGTATCACATCCCGCAACGTTGGGGTATCATAAAAATTGCTTACCGTGGATACAAATTATGGGCATATGTAAGAACTACGATTATGAAGCGGCAGATTCTTGTGGGTTACATGTTCACGCTAGTAGAAAGTTCTTTGGAGACAACCAGACAGAACAAGATTTGAATATTGCGAAAGCGATTATGCTTGTTTCAAGATTCTGGGAACATATTAGGGTGTTCAGCCGTAGGGATTATGGTAAATTAACACATTGGGCGCGTAATGGAGTTGAGTTTAGTATTGATGAAACAGATTCTGAAACAGACATTTGCCAAAAACTAATAACAAAACGAGATTCTGATGGTCGTTATGTAGCGGTTAATTTAACAAACATATCCACAATTGAGTTCCGCGTGTTCGCAAGTACACTGAATCCAGATACGCTATTTGCAACACTAGAATTTGTGGACGCAATTTGCCGTTTTGCAAAACGAATTGACATTACGGATGTTGACACTTGCACATGGACACAGATTTGCGAAGGGGAAGATTATCTGAATTTGAAAAACGAAAACGCATATTATGAACTGGTTTGAGAAAGGGGAATTGAAAAATGATTCTAACACCGATTTTATGGGACAAAGAAATAGCATCTAACAACGAGAACGCTATTCGAGACCAACTAAGGCTTGTTATAGACCGTTTGGCGCAAGGAGCAGGATTACCGCTTGGCTTGCGCGATATACAACTGATTTGTTGCGACGATGATATATGTGACTACTTGGTCTGTCTTTATTGTTGTCCTACGTTTAAGATAAGCTTTATCTGTTCAACAAAAGAACTTATTTTTTATAAAAACGATAAAGTGGTGGAAACCATTGAGGAGGCGTCTGGTTTACATACACGTTGTAAACGTTGCGGTGAAGTACACGCGAATATAGACCTAACGATGTGCGAAGGTGCACAATATTGCTCAAAATGTGTCACAGCCGCCGGATTTACTATTTGTGCACATTGTTTACGTGGGCACACATTTGAGAATATATTTGTCGCGCCAAACGGTCTTTTATTGTGCAAAAGATGTATGGATATCACTTTTCCAACTTGCTCAGATTGTCACCACCGCTTTCCAAGGGAAGACATAACTTATATTGACAATTGCGGTTATATTTGCCATGCTTGCAGGAATAGTGATGAATATTATGAGTGTTACGAATGTGACGAATGGGCACATATTGATGACATGGTGGTGGACGGACGCGGAAACCGATACTGCCAACCATGCTGGGAAGGGCGTGATGAAGATGATAATGACCCAATTCACGACTACTCTTTTCGTCCAATCCCAAATTTCAAAATGGAAAACGGAAATGCAAATGATGAATTATATCTTGGGGTCGAATTAGAAGTTGACAAAGGCAAAGACGCCCAAGTATGTGCGGGTGAAATTGAGGATATAACAAGTGATGTCTATATGAAATGGGATGGTTCGCTTGAGGATGACGGTTTCGAAATCGTATCACATCCCGCAACGTTGGGGTATCATAAAAATGAACTAAAATGGAAAGAGATTGTCAAGAAGTGTCGCGAGTACGGTTACTTGAGCCATGACACGAGCACTTGTGGGTTACACGTTCATGCAAGTAGAAAGTTCTTTGGCGTAACCGAAGAAGCACAGGATTTAGGAATCGCGAAAGTTGTTATGCTTGTCAATAGGTTTTGGGATAATTATATCCTTCCGCTAAGTCGTCGTAAGAAAAGTGGGTTACGTTGGTGTGCAAAAGGAACCGCGCTTGAAGTTTCGGTAACAGATGCACCAAGCGTTGTGAGCCACAAACTAAAGGAAAAAAAGTATGTGGAAGGGCGATATGTGGCGGTAAATCTTCAAAATCTGAACACCATCGAGTTTCGGATGTTTCGCGGCACATTAAAAGTAAGCACTATTATTGCTAATTTAGAATTTGTGGACGCAATTTGCCGTTTTGCAAAACGAATCTCAATTGAGGAAGTGAATACTTGCAAGTGGAGAGACATTATTGAAGGAGATTATCCCAAACTACACGAGCTTTGTGAAATTAAGGAATTAAATTAAAAGAAAGAAGGAATTTGAATATGTGTGTGATTTATTGTAAGCCAAAGGGAGTAGAATTTGCAAGCGATGAGGTTATCAAAAATATGTTCGATGGAAACCCTGACGGTAGCGGGATTTGCTGGGCGGAAAATGGTAAAATTCATCTGTGCAAGGGTATGATGACTCTGCCAAACCTGATGAAAAAAATTAACCAGCTCAAATCTCGTTTGTGTTTGCGGGATACGGCTTTGATAATCCATTTCCGAATCACAACCCACGGTGGCACAAATCAACAAATGACTCATCCGTTTCCGATTAGCGCGTCCATTCCGCAACTCAAACAACTTAAAATGAAAACTGATTTATGTTGTGCGCACAATGGTATAATCAGTAGCGTTACGCCTCGTGCAAAAGACGTGTCCGATACTGCCGAGTTTATTGCTAGTCGCCTTTCGCTTATCCGAAAGATTGTTCCCGACTTTTACAAAAACAAAAATTGCATGAAGCTCATAGAAGAAGAAATCAAAAGTAAGATGGCGTTTTTGACTCCGAGCGGAAACATTTATACTGTTGGTAAGTTTGTAAAAGAAGAAGATGGCTCATTGTTCTCGAATGATTCTTATAAGGCAAGAACCTATTACTATTCGTCTGATTACGGTTATAGGTCTGGCTATTACGGAAAGCGTTATGGTAACTATTCTGCGTATGGTTCTACGTGGGATGATGATGAGTGGGAAGAGTATGCCGCAAAATACAATACGAAGAAGGAGGACACAAAAGAAATCCCGTGGTATTTGAAAAGCGATAAAAAAAATTTACTCCCGGCATCAGTAGAAGATAAAATCAAAGACGACGATGAAAATGATTATTTACAGCGAAGTCTTTGCTGGCTAGACCCTAGTTTGGCTTGTATCAAGAGTCGTGTAACGGGAGAATATTATGATGGCAACTTCTTCTTAGTTGATGAAGGGTACAATGTATACCAGTATGATTGGGATTCCGAAATTGCAATTCGAGATTTGACTTTGAGTGTGGCAACCTATTCCTCAAACTCAAATGAACTTTTTGAGGAAGATGACGCGGAATTGTTCTACTGGGTTGACTCCGAAGATGTCATTTGAAAGGAGAGAAATAAATTATGGCACGATATGTAGTAGGTGACAAAATTGTTTTACACGAATTATTCGAACTTGAAAATACTTGTGATTATGTTTTGCAAATGGGACAATATGCGGGAATGACTCTAATGATTACGGAACTCTCTAACGACGACAGCGGATATTATAGGTTGTATGGTCGAGGAGTAGCAGGTGTTGAACATTGGTGGTGGACAGACGAAATGATTAACCATGATTCTACTGATGCCAGATTTGGTCGCACAAACTCTCATCATAGCGAAGATGATATGTCTGGCAGAATCGAGAGGTATTCTTGCGCAAATTGCGGCAATTTATACGAAGATTTGTATCCACGTCCAATTAGCAGCCAAACGCTTTGTCCTAACTGTAGGAAACGCTTATTTTTATTGCCCTATCATCGTTTTCAGCCACCATTAGAGTTTTATGGAAAGTCTGCGGCAAAAACACAACTCTTTATGGGCGTTGAAATTGAAGTCTCCCACGGAAGCGGAAATCAGAATCGCGATGTGAAAACCATTATGCCAATCATAAACGAAGGCGTGGGAGATGGGAAGTTTTTTGCCTATTGTGCTTCTGATTCCAGTTTAGATTGTGGAATTGAACTTATCACTCAACCCGCAACACTTCGAGCACACAAAGCGCGTCTTGAACAGTACCAGAAAACCTTTGCAAAGTTCATTGAGCTTGGTTATCGTAGTCATAATTCAAATTGTTGCGGCATCCATGTTCACATTAACCGCGACTTTTTTGAGGGAGAAGATGAAAAGTGCGGCATTCGAATCGCAAGAATTTTCGAACGGTTTTGGAACGACATCGTAGTGTTTAGTCGGCGCGACAAGCATAAGGGGCTTACACAATACACAAAAAAGGCGGACAGACCAGCAAAAGCGTTTGTTGAAAGGTGGAATAAGTCAGACAATCACGATTCGCATTATTATGCGTTGAATTTTGCAAACCGAAACACGATTGAGTTTCGGATTTTTAGGGGCACATTAAATTTGAACACGTTTGTTGCAATTTTAGAATTTGTGGACGCAATTTGCCGTTTTGCAAAGGCTAAGACAACTGCCCAGATTAACGAGATGGCGTTTGACGATATTCTAACGACACACGCTTCTGCATATTTTGCTCACAGGAACAAACAAATGAAATTTGAGGAGGTTTGATTTATGAAGCCAAGCGGTATAGTCAGGCACATGGATGAGCTTAGACGAGTGGCAGTCCCAAAGGTTCTGTGCGAAAAGTTGGGGTTTGATGATGGTTGTGCTATCGAATTTTTCTACAGTGAAAAAGACAAGGAACTTGTGCTCAAAAAATACTATTTGGAAACCGAATTAGAAAGTGAGAATGTAAAATGAAATTAGCGCACAAAATCACAGTAGAATTTGACGCCGAATACGATGAAGTAGAAATTTGGAGCGGCACAGAAGCAGATACCAGCGATATTGTTGGTAGCATCTTGGATTGCATTGTGCTCGATGAGGATTCGATGAACGCGATGTATAATCCCGTTGATAAGAGCGACGATGATAGGTTGCGTGACTTGCTTACGGGATTGCGACGTTTGTCTGTTGATGGTTATACTTTCGTAGAAAACTACGACTGGCTGGGCTTCGTTTCTTTGAAAGATAATTGCGAAGGAGAGTAACAACGATGTCTACCGTTACAACTATAGTTCTACTTTTATGGGCAGTTATATCCACCTGCCTATGTATACACTTTCGAAGCACGCGAGTTCTCGTGGAAGAAAGCATAAGAAATGCATCTGAGGCGCTCAAACGAGCGAGAGTTGAGAGAGACGAATTAAAAAACGAACTTCAAAATCTAAAACTGAATCTCAAGTATGAAGAAGGGATACGAACTGGAAGAAATGCCCAGTATGTTTTCGACGGATTGGAAAATCGTGTAAAAGATGGACGACGCGGAACGGTTATATTCGCAAAAGGGGAGATTCAATGAACAAAAAACGAAAAGCAAGAATCGACAGGGTTGTCAACGACCTCTTAGCGCTTCAGGTTGAAATTGAAATTGTAAAAATAAAAGAAGAAGAAGTGCTTGAAAACACGCCAGCAAGCTTACAGGATACAGACAGATACTATGAATCGGAAAGCTGGGTTGAAGCTCTTGAAACGGCTGGTGAAGCAGTTGACGACGCAATTGAATGCTTAAAGTGTGGTGACTAAGTTGTTAAACAGTGAAAAAGCAATATGGATTTACGAAAACATGGATGGGGCTACGGTTACTAGACAAGAATTTGATTATGGAACTAGTTGCTGCCCAACAGTTGGGACAATGAAGGTATTCAGAACATGCAATGGGGATGGTGTTTGGAGATATGAGTTGAGTTCAGGTGGTGCAGGAGACCTCGACGAATTACTTTTGAGCGACATTTATGTTTTTAAAAACGTAAAGGGGTTTCGACTTACCTTTGAGGGAGAAACGAATAGTAGAGATGGTCAAAATAGATATATTGACTATGTGAAAGTTGGTGAATAGGTGAGAAATCCACTATATCGAACAGAGCATGAAATAAAAGTTGGGAAACGACTTTGTGTTGAGAAAATTCATATTAATCGGGGAATTCGTGGTACAGACGCTGATGGGAACGACACAGAGATTCAGGGAACATATCTTACTTTCGGAACGGTAATTGCAAAATATGAAAGGCACTCCTTGGTTTTAGTTGACGAAGTGAAAAACTTTGCCCAAACCGTTTCGGTGATGTTGCCAAAGGAAAGACAATATCGAAGCAGCGTGAATCACCATTACGGAGGTTCAAACAGAGACTTGCACATTTGTGTACCAATGTCTCAAAGCGTTATTTTAGACATGGATGTTCAAGAGGAACTTCCGATTTGTGTCAGAACCCGCGACATCAAAATAGAGGAGGAATAAAATTTCGAAAAACACTTGACAAACGGGAAACTGTATGGTAAAATAAGGGCGAGCTCATGTGGCAAAAATGACAGACCATTTAATATTAGGATGCAGATGGGATTATTCTAATACTACCTTGCGACACTTATCCAAATTCGTTGATATGTATTGTCTGGATGTTAGTTCTGAAATTCTGAGTAACACAAGTAAAAAAGCGGTAATCAAGAAACTAATTGAAATTGGAAAAATCGAACTAGATTCCAAAATGTGAAAGGGGATTTGAAAAATGGGCTTAGATATGTATTTGATGAAGGCGCGAAAAGTCTTTAGGGATGGTCAGAAGGTTGACATCGCAAGTCTCTACCCAGATTCGCTAAAGGAAGATGATGAGGGGTTGTGTGAGTTCTTAAAGCCGTATGAAACAAGAAGTCAATATGGTTTTGCGTCGTATACGGACGAGGTGGGATATTGGCGAAAGACAAACCAGATTCACAATTGGTTTGTTAATAATGTGCAAGATGGTGAGGATGATTGTCGCACAACGCTCGTGGAAAAAGAGGAGTTACAAGAACTGCTAGACACTTGCAAAAAAGTCCGAGACGGCGGAATTAACACAAAACTAGCTTTTCTGCCGAGAGCAACAGGATTCTTTTTCGGAAGTGGCGAATATGACGAGTTGTATGATGAACAAATTAAAAACACGATTTCCATTTTGGAAAAGGTATTGGAAAATACGGATTGGGATTTGGAAGAGATTTACTACTCTTCGAGTTGGTAAAGAGGTGATTGAATGGGCGTGGCATTTTTTATCATGTTGTTGTTTTTAGCAATTCCGTTTCTACTTGGGGGAATAATTTGGGGGTTGGTTAAGAATCGGAAGGGAACAAAAGAGGAAGGAAACGATGAGAGCGTTTTGGAAAACCGAGACTACTTTAGATTGCGAAACGACGTGCAGTTGCAAAATGCGAGAAGGTTGAAAGCAAAACGATGGAGGGGAGGCGCATAAATGCTCACAAACAGAAAAATACTATTCGGGACGGGCGAAACCCCAGCGTATCTCTTGCCGAAAATGTCAACCAGACACGGGGCAATCTTCGGCTCCACGGGCTCTGGCAAGAGCGTTAGTTTGCGTGTGCTATGTGAAGGAATGGTTTCTTCTGGCACTCCCGTTCTAATCATTGACGCAAAGGGCGACATGGACGGCTCCATCATAAAGGGCGAAATGACGCCAGAAATTGCAAGAAGAATCCCACAGGAACTTCGCGATTCATTCACGATGCGGAAATTCGAAACGCAAATCTGGTGTCCGTTTGGAGAACGTGGATTACCAATCAATATTCCGATTTCGGATTTGGGGCCGCTTTTATTGTCCAGATTGTTGATGCTCAACGAAGTGCAGTCGGGTGTAATCAATATCGCTTTTGCCGTAGCCAAGGATGAGAACCTTCCCCTAGACACGCTGGATGATTTTGAGACACTACTATCATACGTGTCATATAAAGCACCAGACTACCGTTTGAGATATGGTCAGATTGCAAACGCGTCACTAGGCGCAATTCAGCGCGGGTTAGGCGTTCTGAAAAACGAAGGTGGCGACATCCTGTTCAAAAGAACAAACTTCAAATTGTCCGATTTTGTTACGATTAAATCTGGCGAAGGCGTAATAAATGTTCTCGACGCGACAGAACTTATCAAAAATCCCATGCTGTATTCCACCGTGCTTCTTTGGATTCTAACTGAAATTCAGAATCAGTTTCCAGAATTAGGTTCCGTAGAAAAACCGATTTTTTCGGTAATCATGGATGAAGCGTCAAGCATGTTTAAGAACACATCTCGTTTACTGGCCACTAAAATTGAACAGAGCGTGAAGATGCTCAGGTCAAAGGGCGTTTCTCTATGGCTCTCTAGTCAGCAGATTGGGGATGTGCCGCCGCCGATTATCAGCCAGCTCAACAATCGTATTTTGCATTCTATTCGCGCCTATTCTCCTCAAGATTTGCGTGGTGTGAAGGCTGCGGCTAATTCCTTTAGACAAAATCCGAATTTGGATTGTGTGCAGGAAATTCAAACCCTAAAGACGGGCGAAGTTTTATGCTCGTTCTTACAAGAGGATGGTTCACCAAGCATTGTAACAAAAGCAACTGTTCTGCCGCCACAATCCAGCTTGAAGACTGTTGACGAAGCTGTTCGCGCCGAACACATAAAACAAAGTCCACTATATCATAAATACACGTCGCCAAATTGGTGGGAAATTTTCACGATGTAAGGAGGTGGATTGTTATATGCGAAATTATAACCCAGAACAGAAGCTTTCCTTTGAGGAGTTTTGCAGAGGATATTCACTTGGTGAATCTCGTTTCGAAAAAGGCGTTTTCTGCGGCTCCGTTTCAATTTGGGAAAGCGAATCGGAATTCGTCGCTGAATGGCGATTTAACGTAAATGCTATAAATCCCATTTCCCCAGACACGGGGAAGACAAATGCTTGATATGGTATTGACAAACTCGAAAAGTTGTGATAAAATGTTCTTGAACGGAGGTGAACCACATGAAGAAAAACAAAGCGTACAAATTCCGCCTGTATCCCAACAAGGAACAAGAGGTTTTGTTTGCAAAAACTTTCGGATGTGTTCGGTTCATCTTCAACAAAATGTTAGAGGATAAAATTGCTCACTATCGTGACACAAAAACAACCCTTTACAACACACCCGCTCAGTACAAGGACGAGTTTCCATGGTTGCGTGAAGTAGACAGTCTTGCTCTTGCAAATGCACAACTGAATTTACAATCTGCGTTTTCAAATTTTTTTCGAGATGCGAAAACAGGATTTCCAAAGTTCAAGAGCAAGCGAGTTGGAAACAAAACATATTCCACAAATAACAACGCGGGACAGGTTCGTATCGAAGGAAAATACATCAAACTTCCAAAAGTCGGTCTTGTGCGAGTTGTACAACATCGTCAGATTCGAGATTGCGAAACCATCAAATCCTGCACAATCTCACAAACACCCACAGGAAAGTATTTTGTGAGTATACTTGTAGAATGGGAAACGGAATTACAAAACCCAATTCTCAATCACGAAGACTCAATTGGACTTGACTTTGACATGAAAAATCTCTACACAGACCACAACGGCAACCGAGCAGAATACCCGCGCTTCTACCGCAAAATGCAAGAAAAACTTTCTCGTGAACAACGAAAGCTTTCACATTGTAAACGTGGTGGTGCAAACTACAACAAACAAAAGATTCGTGTAGCAAAACTTCACGAAAAGGTCGCCAACCAGCGCAAGGACTTTCTTCACAAACTTAGTAGCACGATAACCAAGAGCCATGACGTTGTGTGTATAGAAGACCTAAATATGCGGAACATGGCACAGTGCCTCAATTTCGGAAAGTCTGTCAGCGATAACGGATGGGGAATGTTCACACAATTCCTAGCCTACAAGCTCTCAGACCAAGAAAAACTTCTTGTCAAAATAGACAAGTGGTTTCCATCCAGCAAAACCTGTCACGTCTGTGGAAAAATAAATTCAGAACTAAAACTAAATGATAGGAGTTGGACTTGTACATGCAAAACAACACACGACAGAGACTGGAACGCAGCAATAAACATAAGAACCGCAGGGCTTGCGGGGATAGCTCGCTTACGCTGTGCTCAGTAGAGCACTCGAACGAGAAGGCCATACCTAAAAGTATGGAACATGTCACGAACCTGAGTCCGAGTGCCACATTGAGCGAAAAAGATATTGAAATAATTGAAGGCGCGAAGTGCAAGCATCTTGCCGCCGCATACTACCTCGCATATTTAAGCGATGCAGATATGTATTTGGCAATCGTAGACAACAAACCAGAAGAGAATATATGGGTTCTTGATATGAAAAGAAAAATAAAGACGCACTATGATAAATTATGAACGGTGGTGGATTAAAGGTTGGATAAGAACGATAAAATTAATTGGATAATTGACAACCTAAATAATAAAACGGTAACGCGGAAAAAGTCAAATAGGGTGCCGCAAACTGTAAAATTTTGGGCAGATGAAGAGTCATACAATACATCTTCAGGTGTTAGCGGTAGTTGGTTTTGGAGAGATAATTCCACAATTATCATTTTCAGAAACAAAACTGGATTTTGTTTAGTTAATGCAGATAACACAATTGCTTATTTTTTACAGGAGGAGGTCATATAGTTGTCAAATCTTGCTTTTGCAATGCCAACGGGCAATCATGCAACTCTCGTACAATTTCCAAAAATAAAAGTCAAAAGTGGAATTAAGGGGCGAAATTTAGGCGGTGCTTCGGCACTAAAGAGTCGCGAAGATTTGGAAAAACTAAAGAACTTTTTCTTGAACTACGATAATGGTACTGCGAGATATTCTCCTAACTATCGGAATTTTGCGCTGGTGGTTTTTGCAACAAATTGTGGGCGTAGGGCGGGGGACATATTAAAACTCAAAATTGGCGACGTCATGTTTATAAACTCAAAAGGGGAACTTGAATTTCACAAACAATTGTACATTTCTGAACAAAAAACATCCAAGACCTCGCACATTTACCTGAATGGTGCAATGAAAGATGCTCTTGATTTGTATTTTACCAAAGATGAGGTGCGCAACAGAACTGTCTTTAATTTAGAACAACCACTTTTTATGTCACGACAAAAAGATAAAAACGGAAAACCAAAGTCAATTAGTTTAAGAGTATATAACTATGCGCTGACACTAGCAAAAGAAAAATGTGGATTTGAAGGAAGAATATCATCTCATACTTGCCGAAAAACATTTGGAAGATTGATTTTCGAATCTGAATCTAAAAATGGAAATGGGAATATGAGCCTTGCGGTTTTACAGAAGTTGTTTCGGCATAGTTCGAGCGAGACAACGCTAACCTATTTAAACATAACAGAAGACGAACAAAATAAACTTTTCGAAAAATATCAGTTTTAGTGGGTGGTAAAATGCTTCCTTTAGAAAAATGGAACTACATTATAGAAAATTTGGATGAGAAAATCGTAATCGTAAAAAGTAGTCACAGTGCGGAATTTGAGGCTATTTTGAACGCCACCTACCAAAACGGAGATTTTTTTGTAGCAACGCACCGGTGTGTTCGCGTCCCAATTTGTGGACGATGGGAAAATGTACGTATTCTACGAAACAAAATTGGAATCCGAATCTACGGGTCAAATCAAAATATTTGGGCGGAATATTCGTTGAAGGAGGGAGTAATGTGAATAATGTTGAGAAATGGGATTGGCTTATTGAAAATATGCATGAAAAGTCGGCAACATACCGCAATTCCGATAAATATCAAGGAGGGCCAGTTAAGATGTTGTTTAGGGCTTCAGCCTTTCATAGAAGCTACACGGTAGAAGGCAGTTCTCGCTGGACAGAGGTTGGAGGTTGTCTTAATAATATTTCTATTTTTAAAAATAAAGTTGGGTTTCGGCATAATTTTCCAAGGCTTGGCTGGATTGATTATGTCCTAGTCCAAGAAAAGGAGCGGGAACTGTGTTGTCCTTTCTAAAACGTTTTGAATGCGGCCTGATACGAACAAGCTGGAAAGAAGCGTGTTTCCTAAAGTTCAGGTTGTTTGCTCGAGTTGAGGACTATGTTACTATTTTTGATGTTCGTTTTTTGGTTTTCGAATTTTATATTGATTTCTGGACGGGGGGGTGTTATAATGACAAATGAACAAAAAAGAGCGGTTCTTGAGCAAATGAGCGGGAAACGTGTTATTATTCGGCGACCACCCGGACATTGGGAACCAACTAGTTTTAACTTGAATTGTTTGTTTTCTAATTGGGAAAGGGTAAGAATTTGTAGAAATAAGCTTGGATTCGCAGAAATAGACCGAAACGGTAATGTGATAGTTGAGTATGAATGTGTGTTGGAGGAGTAATAGTGCCAATCATATATAAATGTTGGTTTGATGCATCATTTTGCTACAACAGCAATTTGGCCAGATGCGCATTCATAATAAAAAACGAACGTGGAAATATCATTTGTAAACGCACCTCAGAATTGTTTTGTCAAAACTCTCATGAGGCGGAAGCAGAGGCTCTACGATTGCTAATTGGTCATATTAAGGCATACTACCCATCATTTGCAACGTATAAAATCCATGGGGACAACAGACCGCTCATCGACCTTGTGCAAAATCCATCCAACGCGAAAATGAAAACCCAAACGAAATTTGCAACAATAATTTCAGCATTTCAAAATCTTCTGGAAACACACCAAAAAGTGGAACTTCATTGGATAAGACGTGTTGAAAATAGCCCAGCAGACAAGGCATCAAGAGAACACGCTTACCACAAAGAAACTGGGACGGTACAAATTTCCGGAACAAACATCAAAGAGAAAATTCAGATTTATATTCGAACTGTAAAAAGAAGGAAGTGGTTGTGGTGACAGACTTAAAGATTATGGATTTCATTCACCAAAACGAAAATTGGAGGGAAATTCTGTCTGCTCCGCCGTACAATTTGCACATTAAACACAACGATGGATTCATTTTACTTAAATACAACCAAATCGACAGCGATTTTAGTAATCCGCTAGTAAATGAAGCTCGCGGGTTAATTTTCGATTTAGAAACCCTCAAGCCAGTTTGCCACAGCTTCAACAAGTTTTATAATTACGGGGAAGAAAACGCCGCAGAAATTGATTGGGATTCCGCTGTTGTGTTGGACAAGCTGGACGGAAGCTTGATTCGTGTGTGGTGGGACAAGCGCGGAGAACAATGGCGAGTGTCAACATCTGGCACGATTGATGCAAAAGATGCTGAACTCGGCGATGGAGAAAATTTCTACGATTTGTTCATGTCTGTTTCCGGTTTTGACAAAACAGGTTTTCCAGATTGGGACAAGGATTTAGCGTATAGTTTTGAGCTTTTGTCTCTACAAAATCAAGTGGTAATTGCGTATCCAGAGAGTAGAATTGTACATATTGGAACGCGAAACATGAAAACACTCGAAGAAGTGGAAATGGAAATTGGAATCCAAAAACCGAAAACATATGTATTTCGCGATACAAGAAATGCAATTGAATTTGCAAAGAATTTGCCGTTTGACAAAGAAGGTTATGTTCTTCGTGATAAAAATTGGGCTCGCATCAAAGTAAAATCTCCGGAATATCTAAGAGCACATCGACTCAAAAGTGGCATTACAACGAACAGGAACCTGATTGAAATCATCCGAATTGGTGAACAATCAGAGCTTGTGAGCTGTTTGCCGCAGTATAAGGAAAAGATTGATAAGTTCGAAGGTAAAATAAAAAAAATGGTTCAATATATCGAAGGCGTGAAAGTAATTTGGAATTGGCCGAAGGTAATGAAAGACCAATCTAAGAAAGAATTTGCGGAAATAGTAAAATGTTTCAAACACACACCATTTTTCTTTAAGATGTGGAATAACCCGGAATTGAAGCCAGAGGACTGGTTGTGGTCTTTGAGAAACGAGCAGATTTTACGGATTTTAGAGGAGGTGGACGAATAGTGTTTTATTGTTTGGTTGGGTTGCCGGGTTCCGGGAAATCAACTTTAGCCGAGGAAATGGAAGGATATTTGTCTCGTGTGACTCATTCGTCAGACGCAATTCGAGAAGAACTCTTTAACGGAAAGCGCAGACAGGATAAGAATGAAGAAGTATTTGCGCTACTTCATAAGCGCATAATTGACGATTTGAAATTGGGAAAAAACGTATGTATGGACGCTACAAATCTCTCACGCAAAAATAGGAAGAAAATTCTTGATTTGATTTCTAAAAATGAAATTGAATGCGGAAAAATGGCCATAATCATGAACGTACCATTTGAACGATGCTTGTTAAACAATATGAATCGCAAAAACATTGTTCCGCCAAGCGTTATGTATAAAATGTTATGCTCATTTGATGTCCCGATGAAATACGAGGGGTGGGACGCGATTGTTTGTGCAAATAAGGGAACTCAAATCGGCGAAGAGCTTTTTGATGAAATGGAAGGTTTTGACCAGAAGAATCCTTGGCACTCTCAAACACTTGATGAGCATTGTGATTTCGTAGGTGGATTATTGAGAGCTGATGGAATGGAACCTTGGGTTATCAGGGCTGGGTTACTTCACGATATTGGCAAACTAGATTGTCAGACCATTGGAGAGGACGGAGTTGCGCATTATTATAACCACGCCCAATATGGAGCCTACAGGCTCTTGTGTGAACTCAACGAAATAGATGTAATTAGAACGGCTTGGTTGGTTTCTAAGCACATGGAACCCTTGTCATGGAAAACCGAAAAGGCAAGAAAAAATGCGATTAGTAGATATGGACAAGGATTGTACAATATTCTTGTGAAATTCGGAGAAAAAGACAGAATGAGGCCGGAAAGTATTGACAAAATCGAAAATGTATGATAAAATCATAAAAAACAAGGAGGAAGCGACATGAAGATTAACGAGTTCGCACAAAAGGATTGGCTGATTATGGTGGCAGATTTGAAATCGAAAACGCCAGATAGAATCGGAGGGCCAAAACGCTATACAAAAAATTCATCTGGGGGGAATTCGGTATTTTTCGAAGGTGGCGCAGTGCCGATTCTGTATAATTGTACCGAAAAGAAATTGTATTTGTGGGGGACATGTAGACGCAATAGTGGGAAAAGAATTTCCCTAGATGCGCTTTGCACATTGCACAATCTGATGCTGGAATGGATTGATGAATGGGGGGTATCAGCATGACCAGACTAAAATCGGAATCTGAAATCACAACTGGACTCATCCTTGATTTGCTGGATAGAAAATTCGGATTTACACAAACTTTATCGTGGCTAAGAAGCCAATGTGATTTTCACGTTCCAGAACGAGATGTGGCGGTTGCTTGGAGGTTTTTAAGTGCTTATAGGAGCGGAGAGAGTTTGGTATTTCCCGGAGACCGGGGCGTGGAGGTGGCAAAATGATTGTTTGTGCTGCGATGAAAATTAAGCTTGTTAGTAAACCAGATAAAATTCTCATCCCTTGTCACAGGCATGGCGATGCTTTCAAGATTGTTCAAGCTTCAATTCGCAGTATGAAAAATAATCCCTAGAAAGGAGTGCCTATGAATAAAAATAGAATTTTGGAAATCAAATCCCGTCTTGCAAATGTGACGGCAGGTGAATGGGAAAGAGCAAACAAAAGCGTCCGCGTTAAAGGCACACAAGAAACCTATTCGTGGGGAAAAGCTGCCCCGAACGGATGGAGTGGTGGAATTTGTAACTGCCTTGGAACAGGATATTCGGGTAACAAAAATCATCCTATTAATGTACAAGCGTGTCATAATGCGGAATTTATTACCCACGCACCTTCAGATGTTGCATTTTTATTAGAACGATATGAGAAACAACGAGAAGAACTTCGCCTTTTGTGGGCCAAAGAAGCGAGGAGGAGTTAATGTCGGACAACAGTAGTCAAAGTTGATTTTTGGGGGCGATAAAAATGAAACAATGTCCATTATGTAAGTGTTGGATGAACTGGTACGCCTCATGGACATATTGCGGATATAAGTGTCCGAGGTGCGGATACGATACGGCCAACAACACATGCACAACGAGCAACAATACATCCGGAAGCTTCATTAAAGCTATGGCAAGTGGAACAACTTATAAGAAAGAGGGAAATTAAAATGGAAAATTTTGAAACCTACTATTATGTAATGGAAAAAATGCCGGAATGCACAGAAATCAACAAAAACAGGAAGGAATTTGTTGTCAACGCGGCCATGCTGAACGACATTAAATTTGAGTTTAAAGTCATTAACAACAAGTTCGTCGGAATTGCGGAAGTTGCGCCCAATTATAGCGAGGAGCATTTTGAAAGAATGTTTTTGGAAATTGAAAAATTGTTGTGTGACTTCTTTGGTGATTTTGAAGTTGTGCTTGATGAGTCAGACATCGGCGAAGAATTAACCGTTTTGCAAGAAGCGCTTAAAGCTGCTGTAGAAAGAATGGGCGAATATGTGCCTAAATCAGCACCCAAAACTATTCTTGATATTCCGAAAAAGATTTGGAAATCCAAAAAGAAAATTCTAATTGCAAAGCTAAAAGAAGTGACCGGATTTGATTTCACAATTAAGCGGATTGACGACAATCATATTGCAATTTACAATGAGCTCATCGTGTATAATTACCGTTTGTCAAACGGAGAAATGTTTTTGTGTCAGCAGGTTCCAAACAGGACGCTCAACTTGAATGCGATTACTAGATTGACGTGCGAAGTTGAAGATTGGATTTACTCAGAGATTGACAATTTTTGGGACGATGTGGACGATTTTGGGTTGGCAAAAATAGACTAAACACGTTGTAACTTTTGTGCAAATTGCCAATTGACAAGAGCGGAAAACTGTGGTAAAATAAAACAAAAAAAGGGGTTGTTGTTAGTGAACAAGTATTCAAAACACGAAGAAATTTGCCTTCGCGTAATAGACCTTCCGAAGGATAACTATACTTTCGAAAGACTATATGCGAATTGGGAACGCCTAAACCAAATGGTACTTCATGAAACTCCACCTTCGTGGAGATTGATAGTTAGGTTGATGGAAGATTTGGCAAGAAATTGTTCCGAATTGTACATCAAAGAAAGTGGTTCGGAATTGGATGTAGGCGAAATTATGGCAGACTTACATTTGCTGTATCAAAAAAAGAACAAAGCATACGGCAACTCGTTTGGCAAAAGTGTTGATGTATATGGGCCAGTAGCAATGTTGATTCGGATGTCGGATAAGATTGAGCGGATTAAGTCGCTTAGAAGTGGTGTACGAAACGATATTACTGACGAAAGTTTATTTGATTCCATTTTAGACTTATGCAATTATATGGCAATGTCGGTTTTAGAAATCGAAACAAGGAGTGGAATTAGTGTATAAAATTTATCATAGCGTAAACGGCGAAGAAACACTAATCGGAAGCGCAAAAACGAGCAAACTCGCAATGAACGTTGCTACTGATTGGATAAACGAGAACAGGTTTGACGATAACTATACTCGGTGGTGGGACAAAGATGGCGCAACCCATATAGACTTTGGCTCACATTCAAATTTCCTTGTAATCAGGCCAAACATCCATTGGCCGATGAAATAACGAACTGCCTCTCGGTGGTTCACTTCTACACCTTCAATTCGCAGTATGAAAATAAACCCCAATTAGGAGGCAATTATGACTTATTTCGAAGAGGATTTCCCAGTATTAAAAATTGTCAAAGGCGTTGTTTACCTTGATGATAAGAAGCTAGAGACTGTACATAACTACACAATAGAAAGCAAATGGCCCAATAGCGCTATTCTCACACTAAAACTGTCTGTCAGGGTCTAGCCTGTGCATGGCATTTGCGCCAGTTGGTGTCAACCGAGCGCTAAAAGAACCATGCACAATGTATCCTCCACCACTTGATTCCATGAGGTCTAAATTCGTAACATACCCCATTCGACGCACATAAGACACTTCAATTCGCAGTATGAGAAAAAAAGCACAACCCAGCGGTTGTGAGAAAGTGTGGTCATAATGCTTCTGCAAAGACAAATCACCTGTGATGGATTATTGGAACTAATTTACACATACGAGCGGATTAGAGATGGCGAAAAACTCTATATCGCTATGGTAATAGACGAAATTCAAGAAAACACACAATTCCACATGGATTTACTTGAACAAGGTCTTGTCAATATCCGTAAAAAATACGGCGATGATATTAAGGACGTTGTTGCATAAAATCATTAAGTTTGTCGCAGATTGGGCAACGTATTCTTACTCGAATACATTCATCTGTCTGCTGTACTTTCGTTGCTTGTTTATGAGGATACATATCTGATTCCGACCATTCGGTCAGCTTCCCTTTGTCTGCATTGGTTAGAACCCACCATTTTACCGTTTCTCCACAGCGTTCGCATACATTTTCAGATTTTAGCACATTCCCCAACTCCCTTTTCCCAATTCTACCACAAACAAAAAAAGTTGTCCATGAAGGACAACAGAAGGAGATTTATGAAAGTAGGACGCAGGGTCTTTGAGATTGAGAAATTTGCTCTTTCAGCAGAAGATTCGGACTATGATTACGGTGTTTTCAATGCTGTTTTCGCGTTAAATCACGGCGATAAATCCATTGAATTACACGCGGATACACACTTGTTAAGGTGGGATTTTAACATTGAAGGACGTGCGACAGTTGTCGTGTATGATTTGATGATTGCGCTAACAAAATTGCCACAGGAAGCAGTGGAAACAGTCAAATTGGTGTTTGGCACAGCACATAATGTGGAAGAAGTTGTAAAGATGAGCTTGAAGGCGGCAAGTGAGTTCATTGTGCCGCTGATTGAGCCAAAAGGAAGGGTGTGATGTACCGTGCCTAAACGCAAACCTATTGTTGGTTTCGACATTAATGGCACCCTCGACGATTCAATGCGAGTATTCATGGAAAACTACAACGAAAAATTTGGAGCAAATGTAAAATACGAGGACTTGACCGAGTACGATGTCAGAAAACATTTTCCAGAAGTCGAAAATGTATTTACAATGACACCGCTCGAAGAATTGAAAGAAAAAATGGTAATTTCGGATTCTGCGAGGAATTTTGTAAGCAAATGTCACGACAAGTTTGATGTTGTATTTGTAACCGCCGCATATCCTGACCATCTACAGTTCTGGTTCGAAATGCTACGGGATGCGTTTCCTTGGGTAAGGTCAGAACATTTGATTCGTTGTTCGCGAAAACAGATTTTGAAATTAGACGCTCTAATTGATGATGCTTATTTCAATTTGGAAAGTGCCCCATATATGGGCTTTCTCAAGACGCAACCTTGGAACAAGGACATATGCGACAAGTACATTTGTCGGTTTGATGATTTTGATGAAGCGCTTTGGGATTGTCTGATAAATATTCTAACGTAGCTTCAATTCGCAGTATGAAAAATAATCCCTAGAAAGGAGTGCCTATGAATTACGAAGAAAAAATAAATGCCCTTGAAAGCTCTTTCGTTGAGCAACAAGGGCAAC
>JGI994J12354_10001335_pt1 | contig 25025 bp, 16 predicted proteins | sample IntmicLarv3ML3BL_FD_12354 | JGI IMG/M metagenome (IMG submission 12354)
TGCGAGTTTAGGTACAACTTTAAAAACCAAAATATATATAAAGTTATGCTGAAAATATTAAGGGAAAGGACATTGTTTTAGACTCTGTTCTTGTCAAGACCCTAAATAAATACAATTTTGTATTTCTCAATTTCTCATCCTCTAGTACAATAAAAGTCAAAAAGTATTATCATACGACACTATTATAGCATAAAATCAGAAAAAAAACAAGATATCTAGCTGGATTAGCGACAAAATCGCTTGACAGTATTACCACATAATTGTAGAATATTAATGCTTGAATGAAAGATAAAATGTTCCGCAGTTTTAATATTTGCGCGTTATCTGCATTATTGTTGTTTTTAGCCAATACTGCTTTTAGTGCAGACACGACTGATAATATATCAATTATTCCAACTGCCGGTTGTAACTTAGTAATAGATTCTGCTCAAGACGATATTAATCTCAAGGCAACTTCTTCTACTAATTGGTTCGCCGGAGTTTTTAAAGGCTTTGATATTACAAAACCTACTACACTCACGCTTGATATGTACGGTACTGAAGGTGATGTGCGTAAATGGGAGGGGTTATATCCTGTTTATACTTATGCTAACCATTTTGATTACAATACCTACATCTACTATGCTAAGAATGATGACGGCTATTGGGTAAGTAGTGATCCGTTTCTAAAAGGTGAAGCTAAGCTTGCCGGAAACGGCAAAACCCCTATTCAAACTGCTATCCCTGAATTATATGCAGAAGAGTTTTTATCTGAGGACGGAAAATATTGGTCTGCTTGTGGCGAACTCAAAGATACGAAAATTAACATAGGAAGTAATACTTTTACTATTACAAACCAATTTAATTCTCCGGACGCTTTTATAGCTATGAAATACCCTTACAGCTATGATTACGAGCTAGCTTATATTGAAAAATTGAAGCATGCAAATATTCCCGGTGTTACTGTACATGAGATTGGTAAAAGCGAAAAAGACCATAAACTTTTTGTTATTCAAGTAAGCGACCCTAATGCTACAGCTGAAGAGCTGAAAAAGCGTAGGGTTGTTTTAATGTATGCCAATGAAGATGGAAATGAACCTGACGGGTCTTGGGTAGTTAATGGTGCAATGAACTTTCTAATCTCCGGTAGTGATGAAGCAAAAAAAATATTAAAAGACGTTACTTTTTTATTTCTCCCACTTCTTGACCCAACAGGGTGGTCTAATTCAACCTATGCTGCGATGACTTATGATTTTAAATATGAAGTCAATAAGCCTATCCGTCCTGAAGTTTTATCATATGCTAAGTTTATTATTGATTGGTGCGGTGAAAAAGAAAATCGTTTAGATGTCGTGGTTAATCTTCATAATGTAGAATGTAATGAAGCACCAAATGTGCTTTGCCCGATATTAGAAGGCAATCAAACAGAAGAAATAGATAATTTAAATAAGTTTTTACTTCCGAGATTAGAAAAATTGCAAGAAATAAAAGTAGGTCACGGTTATTGGATTGTTGGGGGATTCAGCAGTAATCGTCTTGCCGGTTGGTCTGCTTATTTTTGGTCTAATATTCAAATCGCGTATGAAATAAACTCACGGTATCCTGAAAACAGACTGTCCTTAGATGGTTTGAATATTTTGGGCAAATCTTTTGTAATATCTTTAAGTGAATATTTTAATAGCGATGGGTATGAAAGAGCGTTTCCGTTGATGGAAAAATATCGCTATGCTCAAATAAAAACGCGTAAAGAGTCGCTGCCGGAATACCTTTCTATAGAATCCAAGTTTGCTAATCAACCAAACTATAATATAGAAGATATGAGGAACTCTCGTATATTAAATAGAGGTTTTTAATTAAGAATGTAATGACATATTATACATTATACTATAGTCAATACAAAAAAACATAAAAAAGGAAACGAAAAGAAATGAAAGCATTTTTTAAGTCACTGGTAATCATGATAGCATTATTAATGTTATCAATTTCAGTTTTTGCTCACGCTGAAAGTATTCCACTAACACAAAGTGTTATTGGACCTTCCGATTCTGTTGTTACAATAACAGAATCGGAAGATACTCACGTGTCTTTAGGTAACGAACCTATTACCCAAGTGGATGGTTGGGGAAATGCCGATGAAGTTGAAGTACACATCGTAGCACTTCACAATAATCCACGAAGTTCTAGTGACTATATCAGTAGTAGTTATGCCAAACAATTAAAGAGTACCGCCGATAAGGATTTCGTAGGAACACTCACAGGTATTATCACAGTGCGTGTATGTGTGGATTACTGGATCCAAGCAACTCCAACGACTGAGACAGAAATTACTGGTGTAAGCGTTGCAGCATCCGGTATGACAACGCCACTTAATTTAAACGAGGTTCAATACAGTGGTAAAATTTGGTGGAAACCACTAACAGGTAAATACCGTGGTAGAAAGGTATACGAAACAACTTTTGACTCAAGAACCTTAGCAAATAACGCAAATATAACATTTACGGCATCCGCTACTTACAAACCACAAACAGTTTCTCCTGCTACCGACAGTTATACTATAGCTATTAACAACCCTGTACTTCCTAATGGTAATAACCCAGGATCATCGGACTACGAACCAGTAGAATGGAATGCCAATATTGATTTCGATAATGATCCTCCTCTCTACATAAATCCTGGTGCTCTTAGTAATACTGACAGACAAAAGTTAATACAACTTTTCATGAATTGTTATGCATATGCTCTTAATTTGAATGGAACAGTAACTATATTGAATGGAGATGGTAGCACTACAGATATTGATTTGATTCAGCGTATGCTAAAACTTTATGACAAAGATAAATCTGGCTACGTTACTATAGATCTTAAGCATTCTGAAAAATTTCAACCCGGCATGATTGTAGAGTTACTCACTCCGGAAGAAATTACTAACTTTATACAAGGTAAAACAAATCAAGAGTTATCAAAATTATTACAATTAGAATCAAACTTTGACACAGCAAAAAGAAACAACAATGGTTCTGTAGGCGATTATATTGCAATACGAAGAGCAGGAGCCCAATTGGATGCCTGCATTATGGGATATACATTAGACATGAAACAAGAGGGTGAGATACGAAACACCACCTTAACAACAGGTCAATATATAATATATTTTGTTGCAAGAGATACATTTACGAACAATAATGATTCTGCACTTTCGTATAATAGAGATTATCATTGGTACAGATTAGATTCCAATGGTATTTGGTCAGACAAGCCGGGGTCAAATCCAGTAAAAAACCGAGAAATATATGGGGTTAGATATAATAATGGTCCTATTACATACTACTATGGCAATAACATTACTGACCCGACTTTACAATCAGCAAGATCAAGAATAGTATATCACAACCACCCAGATGGTTCTCAAACAATAGAATACGCAAGTAACTATTATATACCACTAGAGTTCTATATCGTAACACCACGTTAGGAGGAATAGTATGAACAAAAAATATATCCTAATCACATCGATAATTTTAATTTTTCTAGTCACGGGAGTATTTGTTATGGCAAAAACTAGCGAAGGAATTTTTCAAATGAAAGAAGCAGCGAGTAAGCTCAGTAGTAATATGACCATGAGCGAAGCTAAAGAGCTTTTAGGAGAGCCTACATATGAAACTGATGCAAGATTCGTTTACTGGTTTGCAAATGGGGAAAGGTTAGAATTGATGTATGCAGGAACAATTGTTAAGAGACTAGTTGCTTATAATAAAGGCACTTTTGATTTATTACAAACAGCATCTCTAGCGTCTGCTTTGACACCTCCAATATTAACAGATGGTAAAAAACTATTATACTCAAACCCAATTATAACTATTAGTGGTAATATATACGTTTCTATAAAAGACTTATCAGACCTATTTGGAATCGAAGTTAACTTCGATAAAGAAAAACTACAACCTGAAATCATAACAAAATATGTATTCGATAATTATCTTGCAGAAATTACTGACTTCCCGGTTTTGTTAGACGGCACAGAATTAATAACTTCAAATCCTATTGTAGCTATCAATGGCAACATGTATCTTCCGATAGAAGAGCTTTCCGATATATTAAAGATAAAGATTGCTTTCGATATAGATAAAAAACAATATCATATCACAACAAATGTGTCACCCTCTGCTAATGAAATTAATCAATACTATCCGGCAATAGTTACGGATACTCCTGTTTATATTGATGATCATGAGCTATTAACTTTTAATTCTATTGTAACAATTAATGGTAAAATATACATTCCTATTGAAGAACTAGAAGAAGAGTTGAAAATAAAAATTAGCCCATACAACGAAAACCAACCATTAAAAATCACAACCGGTGTAGAAGAAGGATTTACAAACTTAAAAGATATTGTAGGTATTGCAAGATTTAAAGAGGATTTTAATAAATTGCATAAAGGTATGACAGAAAATGAAGTGAAGCAGGTCTTATCCCGCTACTTTGACCCCAATATCAATTACATCAATATGAATGACAATCCACCGCCACAGTATATACATGAGAATAGTGGAATCATTTTAACAGCATCATATGGTAATCAAGATAAGAGCTTATCTGCTTTATTTAACGGATATGGCTTAGATTTGTTAGCAACAGGGTACGTAGCAAGACTTGTCGATTCTACTGTTTCCCTAGACGGTAAAGAGCTGCTAATTTCCAATCCAATTGTAACTATACACAACAAAGTATATGTTCCCATTGAAGATCTCGCCGAACAGTTAGGAATAAAAGTCAGTTTCAATGAAGAAAAGCAACAGCTAGAAATCACAACCAAATAATTGCTTATTATTCAATATTTGCTTTATGCACCCATTGTATTTATTTACGATGGGTGCTTTTTCTTATTGCTTCAACAGCTTATCTATCACATGCCAACACGGTTTATTATACTGGTCATTGATGGCATTTTTCGCTGTTTCAACGTCCAAAACGTCAATATTAGCTAATACCTTATCAATCAACGGTAACCCCTCATCAACCGCCTTAATCTTCACCACAACCAACTTTTTCGCCATTCCGACAATTGAATTATAGAACTTCGGCTTATTGACCTTCAAATCAGCGTGATTGTACTACACGCCATGACAGTATCAATATTATACCATAAAATAAAAAACAAGATATATAGCAGTATTAGCGACAAAATCGCTTGACAGTATTACCGCTATGATGGTAGAATATTAATGCTCAATGAAAAATACAGCATACCGAAGTTTTAATATTTGCGCGTTATCTGCATTATTGTTGTTTTTAGCCAATACTGCTTTTAGTGCAGACACGACTGATAATCTATCAGTTATTCCAACTGCCGGTTGTAACTTAGTCATAGATTCTGCTCAAGACGATATTAATCTAAAGGCAACTTCTTCCACTAACTGGTTTGCCGGAGTTTTTAAAGGTTTAGATATTGCAAACCCTACTACACTTACCATTGATATGCACGGTACTGAAGGTGATGTGCGTAAATGGGAGGGATTATATCCTGTTTATACTTATGCTGACCACTTTGACTACAATACCTATATATACTATGTTAAAAATGATGACGGCTATTGGGTGAGTAGTGATCCGTTTCTAAAAGGTGAAAATAAGCTTGCCGGAAACGGCAAAACCCCTATTCAAACTGCTATCCCTGAATTATATGCAGAAGAGTTTTTATCTGATGACGGAAAATATTGGTCTGCTTGTGGCGAACTGAAAAGTACAAATATTAACATCGGAAGTAATACTTTTACCGTAACAAATCAATTTAACTCTCCGGACGCTTTTATAGCTATGAAATACCCTTACTGCTACGATTACGAGCTAGCTTATATTGAAAAATTAAAGAACGCAAATATTCCCGGTGTTACTATACATGAGGTTGGTAAAAGCGAAAAAGACCATAAACTTTTTGTTATCCAAGCAAGCGACCCTAATGCTACAGCTGAAGAGCTAAAAAAGCGTAGGGTTGTTTTAATGTATGCTAATGAAGATGGAAATGAACCTGACGGGTCTTGGGTTGTTAATGGTGCGATGAGCTTTTTGATCTCCGACAGCGATGAAGCAAAAAAAATATTAAAAGACGTTACTTTTTTATTTATACCTCTGCTAGATCATGTTGGTTGGTCAAACAGCACATACGGCATTATAACCCATGACTTTAAATATAAAGGTTATAGCGAATATCATAGACCTGAAATACTTTCATATACAACTTTTATTAACAAATGGTGCGGGCATGATAAGAAACGCCTTGATGTAGTTATAAATCTTCACAATATTGAGTGTAACGAAGGTTCCAATATAATGTCGCCATTGCTTGATGTATTACAATATAACAACATTATCCAACTGAATAAACATTTAAAATCCGCATTCAATGATTTGACTGTTGATTTTTCTACAGTTTGGTTAGAAGGATATACAGATAAACGATTTATGGGCTGGATTTCACAGGCATGGGGAAGCGCTACCGCCCTTTATGAAATAAACTCAAGGTACCCACAAAATAGATTGAACCTTGCTGGCCTTAACAATACAGGCAAAGATTTTGTTTTAGCTTTTGAAAGCTATTTTAAAAGCGATGAATATGAAAGAGCATTGCCTGAAATAGAATATATTTTTTCAAGACAGTCAAAAAAAATGCTTAAGTTTATTGAAAATGAAATGATAATAAAAGAAAAAGATTTAGCACCGTACTATAATTTAGGTGAAGGATTTTACTTTGTTAAAAATTAAAAAAGAAAATACAAGGAGTAAAAAGAAATAAAAACATTAAAAAGATCTATTATTTTAATAGTAGTACCCATGTTACTTGTGTTTGCGTTGGCTTTTGCTGTAAACAATCCTATTGTTGTAAGCCAAAAAACTGCAAGTAAACAACCTCCTGCAAGCGAGAAGCATGCTGTTACTGGCGCAGGTACAGTTGATTTTTTAAAGGTAGATATTATAAAAATAACTAATACGCCTTCTACTGAGGATTTTGATTCACCAATAAAATCAAAATCTGTCAGCGTATATGTTAAAATAAGTTATGGCGACAAACATAAAGCAAGCATTGAAACTACTGCCAATCAACCGCCGATTAATTTCTCTCTAACCAAAATAGGGGGTAATGGTATAAGTCCAACCAATATTACCTATAATGACGTTCCGCCCTATAATAATTATAATCAAATAGGCTTTGAGCAGCTTGCACCTACGATGAATGACTCAACAATAAATTACTTCCGTTTGTACAAATTTACTTGGAATACAAGTAGTTTAAGTGATGGTAACTATGAAGTAAAGGCTATTGCCAAAGCTGATAGTTCTTCTTATGATATTAAGACTGTTACATTACAAAAAACACCACCTGAATTACCTTTAGAATTAAAAAAACCGGTTGGTACAATAATTAGTATTCAAAGTGATGGTGATAGTTCTAATTCCAGTCAGTCAGCTAATGTTGCACAGTCCAAAATGTCTTTATTATCAGACNAACTACAAGATACAATGTTGGNTGGAAATGTAATGATGGCTAATTCTAGTATAAATCCTGTGATTGAGATAGATAATCCTGTTGGTGGTAAGAATGTCAAAATAGATGTGCTAATAGAAGCTCCAACAGAAGTAATAATAGGCATCATTTATTTATATATCGGTAATACGATTATTCTAGAGCAAAACGCTATGGCTATAGCGGAGACGACCAGAATGATAGATGGGTATGAGTATGCATTTAAACAATATATGTGTACTTATATTTGGGATTCTACTACTTCAAGCCCGATGGTTTATAATCAGGAATATGATTTTAAAGCTAATTTTAGGTATGAGGTGCCCGGCATCCCGGGGCCAATTGGCGGTAGATGGTTTACAACTGAATCCGACATTAAAGCTACAACTGTAAAAAATTTGAGCATAGAAGCATCTGGAATCAATAGTATAAATAATGTAACATTTTTAAATGTTAATGCTGGTAGCATTGGGGCTGCTGGTAATATTATAGTGTTGTTAGATGATTATAAAGATGATTTGACATACAATTTCAACGTGACTTTTTACGACGCATTTACACATGATGTGATTAATTTTCCTATAGGCACAATAACTCATTCGGGATATACGCATACTATACCATTCACTGTTACAAGTGCAGATTTTTTTACTTATGATATATCTATCACCCGTCAAATAGATAATGATTCTCAAAGTTTCAGATCATCAACTATTAATCTAGATGATAGCGAACTAATTATTGACAATGAGTACGATGATGCGTTATATAAATACAAACTTAATAGCGATACATCTGGTGTTGGAGTCTATTTCTTTGATGAAAACCATTTTTTAGGTATGGTGAATAACTATCACGTCCGTTTTGCATGGCAAGATCCAGTTATACTTAAGATAGGAAGTGTAACCACATTATCAGCAATTATAGAATGTTATGACAGTAATAAATCTAGTTACCGTAATAACATTCCAAAAACAATGCTACCATGGGCAACTATAAATACGTCAACAACAGATTTAGAGAACGCACGTAATGAAAGCCTAAATAATTTAAGAATTATTGTTGCGTACCAAGATTCTGGTAACCTAGGAGCATTTGCAGACACTGGTATCTTAGGGCAGATTAGTAATATACGATCTGGATTCCAAGCATTCCAATTTAGCCATGATGATGCAACTTTTACGCTTGCTGACAAGATGTATTTTATTCCCACCGACCTTGTTCTTAAACCTACGTATAATCCCCGGATTGATGAAAATCTTGTTAACAGTGAGTTAACAGATTATTTTGTGAAGGCTTGTATAAGTAATAATGATTCAATGTTAAATACATGGCAGACGACTGGGGTTCCAAATGATTTAACTATTGATGAGGATAATCTCGACTTCAAAGATAATACTTACTTTATCATTTTACGATCAATGACACCCGATGATAACTATGACGGCTATGGAATAACATTATTTAAACAAGGAAATAGTATGCTGGGCGGATTTTATAGCGATGACCCCTATTATACATATACTACTAAAGATATATATGTCGATCCACCACAAGTGATAATAAATAGAGATACTGCAGAGGCTTATGTTGCTGGGACCTTATTTCACAACCCAGACCCAGATCTAAGTCTCAATATGGAACCTATGTTTACAGTGACAGGGTTGGGCAGAACGATTGAAGATCTTCTTGTTAATACAACAGTTCATGAATTGGGGCATGCCATAAATATGGTTAGAACAGGGGGTATTATGGGTGGTCATTGTCCCATAGGGTTAATAAACCCTCCTGACGAAACCCCCTCTTTCATTGCGACTATTGATCCTATTTCTGCTGCAGGATTAGGTTTCACGCCTGAAGAAATAAGAATATTACAAATGAGTCAAGATTGGTATGCTAGAACAGGCATGGCAAATATCAATTCTACCTGCTTACTATTTGCTAATCGTGAATATTATGCAATCCATATTCATGATACTATTGATCCCATAACCCTTGTTGCCACTCCAGTGCAAGAGATATTGGTAAGAACTAGAGAAAGAAGGCTAATGAACAATAGTTGGTGTACAGATAATTGGGATGACCATATATATGACGTCAGGCTTACTTTGGGGACACCTAGAAATTGACATATACATGTATATCATTTTATAGGAGGACAATATTATGAAAACTTTTAAAATTAAGATTTTATTTGTTATAATATGTATTTCAAGCATATTATCCACAGTTTTTGCTCAAAAAATGTTAGAAATAGATGAAAGATTAAACCAAGAGTATCAAAGAAATATTGAAATAATGGCTAATCAGCAAACTTCTATAGAGCTTCTATCAGATGATGGAGTAAAAATAATGTTGATACCATCTAACAAGCAAAAAGAGGCTAATAATTATGCAACATCAGAAAAACGTTATCCAGATAATCTCTTAATTTATAACATATATTGCTTAACAAAAAAACATATATTGGGAGAGGTCAACATACCTAAAAATTATTTAGCTAAAGAACATGATTGGGATTATACTTTTGAAAAAGTTCAAGATTTCAAAAACGTAAGCTATTATAGGCTCTATATGATTATGTATGATATACAAGATCCATTTAAATTACAATATAAGACTCCTCCTGCATCAGCTATGATACGAAACTTTTTAGGCGAGGATAATATCGATAAAAGTTTTTACGCATATGAGCAAGAAAATCATTTTTGGATTGACGGAAAAACTGATTTACATTGCGGCTGTTTATTAAATTTTACCATATCTGACGGTGAGAATATCATTAGTATGCAGCAGCAATATGATGCATTAAATGATACTTTGGTTTATATAGCAACAGATGGATTAAAAACAAATCAAGGTAAAAGATTGATAAATGACAGCCCACTTAATAAACTAATTGAATATATTACCTTCTTTGATAAAGAAAATGGGGTATCACTAACAGAACTAAAAAACAGCATGGAAGAGCACAGAGAACAATATTATTCAATTCTGGCTGCAAAAAATGCAACAAAAAACCTTTTATTTTCCTATACACGTCCAGTCTCAGAAATACTCATACGTCTAGATAAAGAAAACAATCTACCTCATCCAAATATAGCAGGTGAACTGCCAACAAACGAAGATGAGCTAAAAATATACCTTAGTTGGTTATTGAATGCCCTTAATGTTGCTGGTAATGAATATGAATCATTTTATGACAGTTATGGAACGGAAGTTATTTTTGAAATAACAGCGTTTGGTATTAGGTTAATAAGTGCTGGTTATGATAAAGAGTTTGGCACCGAAGATGATATAGTTGGTTTAAGCCAGTATAATGGCAAATGGTCTGATAATTTGTAAACGCTCATATAATTTTATGCACCCATCGTATTTATTTGCGATGGGTGCTTTTTATTACTTCCTTCGGAACAACTTATTTATCACATTTATTATACTGTCCATTGATGGCATTTCTTCGCTTGGATCGACTATTTTTGATAACGCTATTGACAAGGGAAAAAAAATCTACTATAATTTAACCATGCAATAAAAATATCGCTAACGGAAATGTTAAAGGAAAACTGTCGTGCAAAAAATATTTAATGTGTTATTGTTATTAGTAATTTTAACTTTTGTAACCGCCATATCACTTTCCCAAGATAAAGGAGAAGTAGGTATAATACAAATGAAAAAAGTTACTAACAAATTGAATAAAAATATGACAAGGGACGAAATTGAAAAACTTATAGGGAAACCTACATTTGAAACAAATTTAGGATCTGTGTACTGGTTCGAAGGTGGAGAAAGGCTCATCTTACGTTATAATGTTGATAAGTTAGCGTCTGCTTTTAATAAAGGTAATATCAACTTATTAGCAACAGAATATTCAGCTAGAGATGATGCTACCCTGATTTTGCCTATTTTTATCAATGACAAAGAGCTAATAGCTTCAAATCCTATTGTCGCCATTAACGGTAATATATATATTACTGCTCAAGACCTTGAAAAAACATTAGGAATAGAAGTTAGTTCTGATGCAAAAAAACATCCATTGGTAGCCATAAAAAAAGATGATTACGGTAGCTACAATGCAAAAACTTTAGATTTGCCCGTTTTCATCAATGGTAAAGAGCTGATAACTTCAAATCCTATTGTCACTATTGACAGCAACCTATACCTTCCCTTAAGTCTGGTTGAAGAACAATTAGGACTAAAAGTTGGTTTTAATGCAGAGAAGAAATATATAGAGATAAGAACAGATGCGCTATCTAACAATGTCAAAAATAAAAACTTATTTGATTTATTCTCAACAGAATATGCGGCAATGGTTACAAACTTATCTGTTTCTATAGACGGTCATGAATTGTCAATTTTAAATCCAATTTTAACTATAAATGGTAACAGATATCTTCCTATTGAAGAACTAGAAGAGGAATTAAGATTAAGAGTAAAAACTAATGGGAATGAACTAAAACAACTGGGAATTGACACCGATGCTAGAGAATTTGACTATCTATTTGTAACACATGTAGAGATAACAACAGATGTAACAGAGGAATTAACAGTACCAAAAAACCACACAGGTATAGCAAGGTTCAAAGAAGATATAAGCAAATTGAGCAAGGGTATGACAAATATAGAAGTAATGCAGATTCTAGGTGAACCTAAACCAGATCCTAATGCCATTCCGTCCAGTTTCGTTCCACCTGAATTATATATACATAAGGATGGGGAAATTTTGATGGCATCATATAATTTAGATGGAGAACTGTCTACTTTAGCTAACAAAGACGGTTTTGATTTATTATCAACAGGGTATGTAGCAAAAATCGTAGATTCTCCTGTTTTCAGAGACGATAAAGAACTGCTGGCTTCCAATCCAATTGTAACTATACACAACAAAGTATATGTTCCAATTGAAGACCTTGCCGAACAACTGGGAATAAAAGTCAGTTTCAATGAAGAAAAGCAGCTGTTAGAAATCACAACCAAATAATTGCTTATTATTCAAGATTTATTTTAAGCACCCATTGTATTTATTTACGATGGGTGCTTTTTATCATCTTTTTAACAACTTATCTATTACATGCCAACACGATTTATTATACTGGTCATTGATGGCATTTTTTCGCTTTTTTCCATATTTTTATGATTTTATGAAAAAACAACGTTTTGCTCAGAGCATCTATTTCATGTAGAAATAGCATAAAATCAATTATACTTTGCACTATGGATTTTAATCAACACTATAACAAATTGAAAGTCAATGTTTTTCAAACAAAACCAATCTTAGCACTTTAATTTTCTGACCTTTAAACCTTAAGCCGTATTTTTGGCGAGAACCATGTGCTTTTAGTGTCGGACAATAAAGTAAGCTCTCCGGTCTGTAAATCTTTTATATAAACGTTAATCAAATTTTCTGTTTCGTTTTCTTTAAAAAATCCATCTCCTGTAAACATAAGGTATCTTCCGTTTCCAGACAAAGATAAAGTCGTTACAGGAAGCATGTTATTACTCTTTTTTTCTAAAGGAAAAGCATCAAACTTGGTAGTCGTAGTATCATTAAAATTATAATAACAAATCTTCTTTGTTATTATTTTCTTTTGTGTATTTTCATGCCTTATGATGTTAGGATTATTTTTTATAATTTTATCTTCAACTTCAGGAGACTCTTCTATTGTTTGCAGTCCCTCCTCAACCTCAATATACGCAATAATATTTCCATCGTCAGAAATATCAACCCCATTTAACATAAAATAATAATTATGGACAAACTCTGACATATCTCCATACTGCTTAGTTGTAGCAGATAATATACTATTATAGCTAACCGGTTCATATTCATTATTTGCAATATCATAACGATAAACGTTTGTTATTTCATCGTTATTTTTACTGATATAAACTATGTACTTTCCGTTTTTTGAAATTTTGGGTTCTAAACCTTTTGTTAAAAAGCGGACTTTTTTAGTTTTAAAATCATAAAGCATGATATTATCGTCTGACGCAAACGCCATAGTATCATTGTTCGCACAAGTTGGTTTTGTTATGCTTTTACCATATTTTTTTTCATCGTAATCTATTGCTGTTATCTCCTTAGTTGATAGATCACAAAAAACAAAATTATTTATTTGCGGATTAGGATAGCTTGGCGTTGGTATCTGAACAAAAGCAATCTTTTTTTCGTCTGTACTAAATGCTAAATCAGTAACAAATACTTTTTCAACATTATATAATATATCTTTAGTACTATTATTCAAGTTGTATGCCAAAATGTTTTTTTCTGTTACAATAATAGCTGTAGAATTATCCTCGCTAACAACAATTTGACTAACATATTCATCAACTTCATATCTAGTCGTTTTTCCGTTAGCGAAATTGTAAAGCATAGGATTTTTTAGAAACTGTCCTCTGTTTGAGTGTCTAAAGTACAAACCATTCCCTTCATTATCAATGGAAATAGTTGCAGTTACCGCAATTTTCAAATACTCTTTTTCATATGAAGTATAAACGAATAGCATTACAAACAAACCGACAGACAAAAATGTAGCTGTCATACTAACCCACAATATGTTTGCAGCTATCTTCTTTTCATTATTTCTTTTTAAAACAGACAAAACTATCAATGATATTATATCTAAGATAAATATAATACCTGAAATAATAAAGATATAATACAAAATAGGTAATATATAAAGCACTAAAAACATTTTAATCTCATAACCTTCAAATCTTAAGCCGTATTTTTGGCGAGAACCAGGTAAAAGATTGGGTTGAGAGACATTTCACTTCGCCGGTTTCCATATCTTTTATGTAAACATCAATTAGGTTATCGGTCTCATTCTTGGTCAAACTGTTGCCGGTAAACAATAAATATCTGCCATTACCGGACAGCTTTAAGGTGCAAAGCTGAAGATTATTTCTGCTATTCACACCTTCAAAAGGATTAAACTTTATAGTTTCATTCGTCAAAAAATTGTGATAGTAAATATGTCTTGCAGTCGTTCTATCCATATTGTTTTTTTCCACAACAGATTCTATATATGCTACTATATTACCATCATCTGATATGTCAAAAAAAGTAGATGCATTGCTAATATCATGGTCAAAAAAAGTATCTAAAAGACCGGCATATTGCTGTATATATTGTTCGTCCTCATTGCTGTTTGGGCTTATCTGCACTATATTTGACGAGCTTATATTGTAACGATAAATATTAAAATAGTTACCTATTGAATTCATATAAATTACATACTTGCCGCCTTTAGATATTCTAGGCCAAAACCCGTGAGCCAAAAACCTTGTTTCATGCGAGCTTAAATCATAAAGCAAAATATTGCCATCTGCAACAAAAACTATTTTATCACAGGAAATAGAGGGGAATGAAACTGTTTTGCCATATTCTTCTTTTCCGTAATCTAAAATTGTTACATCTTTAGTTTTAAAATCATATAAGCACAATTCTATTATCACGTCCTGTTCTGATGATTGTCTTAGATATGAATATTTACGGTATATATTAGGAACTAAACTTTCTCCAAGCGGTTTATTAGAGCGAGTAAATACAAAGTTTTTTCCGTTATGGTTTATGGCTAAAAAAGTAATACTATTTCCAGTTTTATAAAGATTCTCTCTCTTTTTCGCTCTTGAATTATAGCCAAAAATAGTATTTCCATCTGAAAATATTATATTCTCACCATCCAGTGTTGAAAGTGTATGTATATTTTTGTTAAATTCTGCCCTTTTCATCTTATTATTGCCATATGTATATAAGGTCGTATTTATTACATATGTATTTGATGGTTGACGCATATATAAGGCATGGCTACCGTCATTAGTCACATGTAAAGCATCTGTTACAGTCCTTGTTTGAAGATAATACCCGTTATATCCTCCTATTATAATATTAGCTATAACAGACAATAATGAGACACACCATATGATCAAAAGAGTTGCTTTGACCCATGGACGAACTTTTACATGTTTCCTAAGCACAATAAACAATAATAGTATTATTGAGCTTAACAGGAACAAAACTACTATAATCAAAAATAAATCAGAGCTATTTGATATTGCTAAAATTGAACTCAATACTGTTACCTCTTACGGAATACTTTTTGATCGTATTTCGCCATATATCTCGCGCAGATCTTCACAAATATTACATGGGCAATGTCAATGACAGAGTACCCGGAGCATTTTTCGGCTCTAATTCTATATGGACAGATACCAAATCATCCTCCGAGCTAACGTAAGATTCAGAGCTGTAATAGTTGCCGTTATAATTCATATTATTACTTACCCATACCATAAATTACAACCTTTGTATTTCTTTTAAAACTTCCACAACCTTACAACCTTTAATTTTCTGACCTTTAAATCTTAAGCTTTTTCTTTGGCGAGAGCCAAGTGCTTTTAGTGTCGGACAATAAAGTAAGCTCTCCAGTCTGCATATCTTTAACATAAATGTCGGTCAAGCCACTTCTTTCTACATTTGTCAAGCCATTTGCGGTGAACATAAGATATCTGCCGTTACCAGACAATTTTAAGGTGCAAGTTTGCATGCCGTAATAAATCTTTCTTGACTCTTCAAACGAAATAATCTCTTGTGTAATACCAGTAGAACAATTATAATAGTAAATAGTACTGTTGATACGTTTTTGAAACAAACTGTTTTTGTAATCATGCATATTCCCCAAATATGCAACAATGTTGCCATCGTCTGAAATATCCATAAATGTCGACATATTACTAAGTACATAAGCACCATTCATTTTTTGCGGGTCTATGTATTGTACAAAATTAGCACTATCAGCAAAGATATCTTTAGAGCGGTTTGAACTTATCAATTCGGTTTTTTTTGTCTCAATATTAAATCTGTAAACATCAAAAAGTTCTTCATAATCCTTGTCTGCTTTATAATTCATAAACATGATAAACTTTCCGTTTTTTGAAATTTTTGGCCAATAACCTTTGGTTAAAAAGCTGACTTTTTCGGTTTTTGTATCGTAAAACAGTATATTGTCATCAGAATTAAATACTATATCGCCGTTAAAAGCACTAGATGGAAAAATAGGAACTTTGCCCAATTTTTCTGTGTCATATTTTATCTGTTTCACATAATTTGACACCAAATCATAAAGGTAAATCCTACCGGTAGTATCATCTTTATACTCACCGTAAAACGGATCAGTAACACGCCTGTATTGTCTAACGATGCTATAAATAATACCGGCGTCTATTTCTGAAAAACTTAATTTCTTATTGACATCATCAAAAGATAACGAGCTTATAGTAGCAATATTTCCACTAGAGGTGTAGAGTATCTCTTTTTTCTTATCTTTGAAGTTATACTTTACAATATGTTTTTTGACAGAAAAAATAACTGTGTTATCATCTATAAGTACTGCGCCATTTATATCTTCAGTTGGTGTAACACGTTTGGTGATATTATGTTTAAAGTTATTTATGTATAAAGTTGGTGGAATAGTATTAGATGCCATCGGCAGACGTACATACATCGCAGAATCAAAATCATCGTTTATATACAAAACATCTGTTGCAGTATCTTTTGCAAGAAACATTCGTGTATAAGATAGCATAAAACACATCATTAGGTTACAAATTATCATTACACATGCAACCCAAGCAGATATCGACATTATTTTATTTATTTTCTCGTCATCTTGTTTAAACAACTTCTTTCTTACGAAAAGGACAACAGAAATAGAAGTACTCAAGAATAGTAGTATAACTAATATCCTGCCGTATGTATAAACATCAAAAATAATCGATAATAACTCTAGAATATTTAATTCCATATTATATTCCTACTCATCGAGTTCTTCCCTCCATAAATCTGCTTCAGGATCGCTTTTTAATGATTTCCATCCATACAGCTCATATAGCTTGGTACAAACAGAGCAAGGACATCTTTCTTCTTCTGTTGTTTGCCTGTATGATACTGGATAATATGTATTTCGTTTGTAAGTAAAATAAGGAATGCCATTCGAACATGTTAAACATGCACATCTAGCCATTTCCCCCTGTCTTCTTACAATTCCTCTGTCTTTATCTGAAAAGAAATCTTCTATCTTTTTACTCTTTCCTGTATCATAGGATTCAAATGTCAAATCCTGTTCTTCTTCGCCGTTGATATGTGTTACATGCAGTCTGTGCATGCCATTATGCCCCATCTCGGGGTTATAGTCTAACGTCGGATGGGTTGTGGAGTTCCACTGAGCTAAACCACAATAAACTTTTGGCTTGCTACCGTCACGATTGCCAATAGCACTACCCGGAGCGTTTTTCGGCTCTAATTCTATGTAAACTGCCACCAAATCATCCTCCGAGCTAACATAAAATTCAGAGCTGTAATAGTTGCCGTTATAATTCATATTATTACTTACATATACCATAAATTAAAACCTTTGTGTTTCTTTTGAAACAAAACCAACTTTAAAAACTTAAATATCCTAACCTTTTACTACAAGATATTCTAAAGTATAACACCTAAAAAATATTTTGTCAAGAGAAATGCAATAGGTAAAATGTTAGTATCTCCCTTTTTCTGTCACTGTTTTAGTGAACGGATTTTTATACGGCGTGTTTACTTTAGTCATTTTTTTTGTTTTAATATTCATAATGTAAACTTCCGGAATATTCTTATTATCTTTTAAAAACCCGTACCCGGAATAAGCTAAGTATTTACCGTTGTTTGACAACGCGAGGGAGTTTTGAACGTCAAATTGGTCTATAGTACGTAATCCTCTCACACGTGGAATGGTAACAGTATCGCCACTCGTCCTATCTAACACCACAACCTTTTTACCCATAAGTGTTGTGCTTCTATCTGTAATTTCGTACTCTTGCGCAAAAAATGCCACCACATTACCGTCTGCGGAAATATCGAAGTATTTGCTCGCGTATGTAGCGTTCATTTGGAATGCACTACCGTAAGAGATTGACATATTATCGTTTTCTTTCGGCAAATTTATAATGTTTCTGTCCTTATCGGATAGATCATAGGTAAAGACATCAGACACATTATTTTTATAACCTTCTCTTCGCTCTTTAAACATTATAATATCGCTATTTTTAGCCATTTGAGGCCATTGGCCTGTTGCCAGGCGAACAGTTTTTTTTGTTTTGATATCATAACTAAAGATAGAATCATCCAAAGAAAAGACAACAATATTATTATTTGAAATAGATGGGAATTGAGGGTATTTTTCATAGCCACTATCAAATCCTATTTCTTCCAATTCTTTGGTCTCCATATTATAAAGATATAGCTCTCCTGTCGCGGTATCTGAATTTCTTGGGCTACTAGTACTGGAGGTAGTATCATAATTTAATTCTGAGCGCCACGATACTCTATATTCATCCCTGGCTTCAACTTCATTAGCAGTTGTAAAGACCAAAAACTTCTTGTCATATGTTATATCAAGCGAGCATATATACCCATCTTCCTCGTCTAATTTGAATATATGAGAATATTTTTCGGTGTTATAGTTGCAAGAGTTTATATTCCGCCCATCTGTATAGAAAAATGATTCACCTACAACTGCAATATCTTGAATCAAATCATCGAAGACAAACCGCTTCCGAACATTTCCATTTCCGTTAGCCATAAATAGGGTCGGAGGCAACACATTATTATGTGTGTTTCTGATTCTTTGATTTAAGTAAAGACAGACTGAGCCGTCATCTGAGATGTAGACAACATCGGTTATTGCTAAAAATCTCTCTTGCTTAATATGTGAGACTTGCGCCATCATCACATGCTCTATATAAATGTATAAAACTAAAAATATTAAAGTGCTAAACAAAATTACACGTATAATATTTTTTCTTGTAGTGTTCGGAAATATTTTACAAAAAGCTTTCGGAAAAGCAAGAGAAAATAGTAGCAACAGCAAAGGTACTACAGCACATACAGCTGAAACTAAGCATAGAAACATAAAAGCAAAAATCATTATACTATTCCTCCTCAGCTGAAGTTATCGGTGGTGGATACATTGGTGGTGGTTGTTCGCTACCACCAAATGTCCATTGAATACTCCTCTCTTGTTCGCACATATTGCATGGACAGTTATTTGCAATAAACTCCCTGTTTTTGTCCATCCCCCATGTGACCCAACGTCCGGTATCTTTTCCACAGGTGTAGCATACACACTCGTACACATTACCAGATGCAAAAAACGTTGGCACTGCAAAATCAAACTTTAAAGATTTTCTGACAAACCATGAGCTATCATAGCTTGAATTCAACATTGTTTTCCAAACCTCATCATCGTAATCTCCAACCCCATCTGGTCTAAAAAAGTCTGTTGTTAAATCTGTATCCTTTAAGTAGTGCAAGTTTTGAATGGTCGAGTGATCCAAATATATCTGTCGACCAAACTCGGCTGGTCTAACAAAATAATCCTTCTTATGTCGTCTATATTTTTCATTAACAGTAGCTAATAATTCGTGAGCAAAAAAATAACAATTGTATTCGCCCAATCCTTTATAATAATATTTAGTATCTCCATTATCGCCAAAATAATCTGCTGAAAATGTTTGTTTGGTATTAAATTCTTTATCAGCGTATGTTAATCTTTTAGCATGCGCATCCTTCATCATCGTTTCAGCAAGAAGTGTTCTGTGAAGAAGAATATCTTCATAAACAAACCTTTCTAACTTATCATATATTGGTGTTTGTATTAAATGTTTCCCTCTAAGCTCTGGGAATGGAAATTGATATACATATCTTAGGACACCACTTTGTGTGTATTCAACAGGCATCTTAAAGATTTCAAGTTCTGTCAAACGCCCTTTCCCATCTGCTGCATTAGTTATAGTGATTCTAGAATAGAGAGTTCCTTTTGATATAACCATACTAGTACTCGGATATGAACCGAAAGTCCAAATGTAAGATAAGACGTCGCCATCCCAATCGTAATCATCTTCGACGGAACTATAAGTACCTACATATCTGTGTTGATCCATCCCAAAAGAAACATGCCCTATATCAAAACCACCTGTCTCTCCAAAAATGTAAATATAAGCGCGCCACGGTAAAGTATAGTCTGTAATGTTCGTAGCCAACATTCTGGAGCCCTTATGGTCCCGGCGGTATTCTTGCCAGCATTTGTCTTCGCCGGTATAGATACTGCGCCATAGACCTTCAGATTCATAGCTCTGAATATTGGCTAAAACTTCATTTTTTACTTTATCTCCAACAGAGACATCATTGAATGTTTTAGAAGCACGCTTGTTCAAATTGTTATCAAATGCATCAACAGTAACATTCACGCCACCTTGATATGGAGCATGATTATTATTATCATAGCAGGCATCAAGTATTTCAAAATTTATAAGCATAGCTTCTTGAATATCACTTATCATTGTAGCATGAAGCGAATGCTCACCTATAGTCAAGCAGTATGGCCACTTGAGGGCGAACCAGTCGATTAGGTTATTATCAACATATTTATGAATCTCTATCTCATAAGCGTAGGTGCCATGTTCTAAATCCACATTAAAATCAGCTAAGTTGACGGATTTTGCACCCGGGGAGTTGAATACCGTATCAACAACGACGGAGTTTGCCGGTAAGACAAAACTCTCAGCAAAAAGGGTCGGCGTGGCTGCTGTAGGCCAAGCGGAGATATAAACCATGTATGTCGGCTCAAGTTCTGGATTGTCAATATCGTCAATGGTAAAGTTGATGGTCGGCTCATTATATGGGCTGTCGTATAGATAGCTATAGCGGAAATAATCCTCGGTGCCGGTGGAAGAGTGAACGTTAGTCACGGTCAGGTTACGGACATACACAGTGCCATCTTTGACGGTCATATCGTAGTCATTGCCCCAAGTTCCGGTGATAGCATCATATTCTTCAAAGTACAGCTCTTTTGATGCTGTACCGTCAATAGCGGTAACTTGCAGTGCGTGATTGCCGTTGTGACCCATCAGCGGATCATAATTCAAGCTCGGGATAGTTGTCGAATCCCAAAAAGCAAGTCCACAAAAAACGCGGTTATGGCTTCCATCTCTATTTCCTACAGAGTCGCCGGGGATAATATCAGCAGGAACCCAACTCGCTTTGCCGGTGACGCTGTCATTGACCAGTTCATACCAGTAAGTGACATCTTTTAAGTTAAAGGTGATGCTTGCGGTAGCCGGGTCGTGCACTTTATAATCATAGGTGTCAATAACCGAGACCGTGATATTCTGCTGGCTCTGTTCCAATCTCTCGCCTGGTCCTAATTTAACGGTCAATGCCAATGTAACTATACCACCGCTCTCGCTCTGAACTGTACCGGGGATGGTAACAGGTCCGGTCACGCCATTTACTGTAACGATTTTTTCTTCCGGATTCACAACTGCCAAGCTAACCTCAGAATTGCCATTGCGGGCAAAGGCGGTAAAATACTCAATATTTGACATCGTAAAGCCAAAATTATAGTCCAAACTTATATTATTTACACATACCATAAATTAAAACCCTGATACTTTTTTTAAAACAAAACCAACTTTAAAAACTTTAATTTTTTGACCTTTAAATCTTAAGTCGTATTTTTGGCGAGAACCAGGTAAAAGATTGGATTGAGAGACATTTCACTTCGCCGGTTTCCATATCTTTCATATACACATTAGGAAGATATCTCGCTTCCTCGTCAATCAAACCATCACCTGTAAATAATAAATACCTGCCATTACCGGATAAGGTTAATTTACAAAAAGACGAAACACGGCTTTGTCGTGATGGTGCGATTGTCATAAATTTAATAGTTTCATCAGTTGCAAAATTATAGTAACAGATATTTGTAGAGACTTTTTTATCTGAATTATTAGAACTCCAGGTTTTAATTTCAGTATACACAACTATATTTCCATCGTCTGATATATCAAAAAACGTTGACATATTGCTTAAATCAAAGGCAATATCTGCGATACATGTTGTAAAGTTTTTATTACCAACAGAATCTTCAATAACACCGGCATTAAAAGTTATTTGCTCACTTTTTTTTGTTTCCATATTGTAGCGATAAATATTAGAAACACCTTCTTTTATTATCCCCAAATAAATAATATATTTACCATTTTCAGATATTTTAGGCCAATACCCATTAGTTATAAATGTTGTATTATCTGTATCAAGACTATAGCACAAAATATTATCATCAGATGAGAATATTATCTTATTATCTATAGAACATGATGGAAATGCGGGTTTGTTGCCATACTTATCCTTGTCATATGGCATAATTTTAGCACTCAAGGTCTTTATGTCATACAGATAAATATCACCTTTTGTATCAACGGAACCGTAATTAAAAAGTGGGTCTGAAAGCCAACGATAATCAATAGCTCCATATATTCTATCTGACACAACAACTTTATGTCGTTCTGTAAATACAAGATATTTTTTGTCATTACTCATAGTTATAAAAGTTATAAGATTATCGTTATCTGTATTATAGAGAATCTTATTTGTTTTACCTTTTAAATTACAAAGTCTTATACTATTTGCGCTTGATAATATTACATTACTATTATCATAATTTAATAATGATGTTATGCCGGTATCACGATTAAGCTCATATCTTTTAATTTCATGTTTGTTATTTGCATCGTAAGCATAAAGCGTAGACCAAAGCAAAGAAGTTCCGGATGGCTGACGTGTATATAAAACTTTTTCGCCCGTATTGTCAACATAAACCACATCTGTAGCCACCTTGGTCTCAAGGTCCATAAACACATATCCTAAGTAAGACCAAAGCATTATGCATTGTACAACAATAATAATAAAAATATATATAGCTATAACTGCAAGATTCTTATTTTTCCTAACACAACCCAGAATAATAAATATTATCGCGACTAATAATAGAATTATTCCGAGATATGCTAAAAACTTTAATGAATGATGGGTTAATAACATTACTATAAAGTTATCAAAGAACATTACATTTAATCCTCTTCTTAAAATAAATCATCAACCGGAACTAAGTCTATCCATCCATATGATGCATATAGTTTTTGACAAGCTTCACAAGGGCAAGCACCATCTTCGCCTGCGCGAAACCAAACAAGTCCAATAGGATTCACTAGCTTATAGGTAAGATATGACCTACCCGCGGTACATGTGAAGCACAAACAATGATAATATTTCCCTTGTCTTTTAAAAACGCCTTGATTGCCAGAGTTTAAATCTTCACCAACTTTTCCCATAGGAAATTTTATGGAATGCCTTGTTGCCCCTACGTACCATTGTTCGCCTCCTTCAGTATGATGTAAAGCATACTTTCTTTCAAAATGACGATTTAAAATATAATCACTAAAAAGGTATGGGAGCAACCATGACTCCGGAACACCAAATTCTTTCGGTAAAGCTACATTACCTAAGTGAGCAGCAAAATGTGAGCAATTATAACGCCTAGTTCCTATATCTGTTAATATAGCAATTCTGTTTTCTATTACAACTTCAAGATTCAATGCTTGTAGCGGCCAATAAAAGTTTACTTCTTTAAAGTCATAAGTGCCCTCAATAGATCTATATTGAGGAGATGATATTAAAAAAGGATTTGTGTCTCCTTCTTGTTCTATAGCATCTAAGTTTAAAAATGTCGCTAACTCAGTTTTTAGTTTCACAATTGAGCTTCTGCCATATATTGCTATAGAATAAGCATCATCGGGTGCTTTGTTTACAGTTTCAATTAGTTCACTTTCAAGTATACGACTTTGAGAGATAGCACTTAGGATTTCTTCTTCTGTCTTTATTGGTTGCTTTTTGTCTGTTGGTTTTGCATTGCCATAAATTTGTTTGTATGAATACTGCATTTTCCCTCTTATTGATCCGTTATAGTGTAGTATGTAATTGACAGGATCCATTGCAGAAAGAGGATCCGTGCCAACCAAGAAATCATAAAGCCAAAGCCTTACATCTAAAAGATCACGTTCATTTGGATATACGCCAAATGTCCAAAGATATGCTGTATCATCAGGATATAACCAAGAGTATCCTATACTTACATGACCTACAAGTCCGTTTGTTTTAAATATATATAACCTCCATGGGAAGCTCGCATCTGTATAGTTAGTTGCAAGCATTCTGGAGCCCTTATGGTCTCTGCGATATTCCTGCCAGCATTTGTCCTCACCGGTATAGATACTACGCCATAGGCCATCTTCTTCATACCCTTGGATGTTTGCCAAAATCTCACCTTCAAAACTATCGCCAACCTCAACATTATTAAATGTCTTACTACCACGATTGTTTAAGTTATAATCTATAGCATCAACTGTAATATTCACTCCGCCTTGGTACGGTGCATGGTTGTTATTACCATAGCAAGCATCGGTAATCTCAAAATCTATACACATCGCCTCTTGGTCATCTGTTATCATTCTTGGGTAAAGCGAATGCTCTCCTATAGTCAAACAGTATGGCCACTTGAGGGCGAACCAGTCGACTAGGTTATTATCAACGTATTTATGAATCTCTATCTCATAAGCGTAAGTGCCGTAATCTAAGTTTACATCAAAA
>JGI994J12354_10001336_pt1 | contig 25022 bp, 25 predicted proteins | sample IntmicLarv3ML3BL_FD_12354 | JGI IMG/M metagenome (IMG submission 12354)
GGCGGCAGCAAAGCCGATTTTCCCCGCTGTCAATACATCCTGCGACGTATGTAAAGCGCAATACGGCGTGCAACGGTCAAAGAACACCTTCATCTGCCCCGTAATATCCGCCCAATACGAGGGAGAAACGGTCACAATAACGTCCGCACTCGCAAGCTGTTGTATAATTTCCGGCATATCGTCGTCTTGCACGCACACCCCTGTATTATAACAGGCTTTGCAACCCATACAATACGCAATGCGGTAATCACGCAAATTGCAAACATGATGCGTATACTCGCTGCCGATATGCTGTACCAGCAGGCGCAGCAATTCATCTGTCGCCCCGTCGCGGCATGGGCTCCCGTTCAGATATGTGATTTGTTTCATACACACCTCCGGCCGGCCGCTATTATATACAAAATCCCACTCTTATATTTTATACCAAAAACATGAAAATGAAAAGAGGAATTGTCGTAAAACAGACAATTCCTCTTATTTTTATGAATAATCACTGGAAACGCAAATATTAGTTGACGATTGTCAGCTCTGTCTCCTTGTCAAATACATGAATCTGGTTTGTGTCAAGCGCGATTTTAATCGAATCGCCGGACTTCGCCTTGGAGCGCGGGTCTACACGTGCGGTAGCCGGGCTGCCAGCAATAGAGAGGTACAGGAACACTTCCGCACCAAGCATTTCGGTAACTTCCACATCAGCCGTGATGGTGCTTTCCGGCGAGTTCGCGATGAACATTTCTTCATCGTGCAAATCTTCCGGACGGATACCCATCAGGACATCCTTACCGATGTAGCCGCCGTCAACAAGCGCTTTTGCTTTCGCGTCGTTCAGGACAACCTTGTTCTCGCCGAATACGAGGTATACATTGTTGCCTTCCTTCACGGCCTGCGCTTCGATGACGTTCATCTGCGGGGAACCGATAAAGGTCGCAACAAAGAGGTTGCACGGCTTGTGGTACAGGTTTGTCGGGCTGTCAACCTGCTGGATGATACCATCCTTCAGGACAACGATACGCGTACCGAGCGTCATAGCCTCTGTCTGATCATGCGTAACATAGATGAACGTTGTTTGCAGCTTCTGGTGAAGCTTGGAAATCTCCGTTCTCATCTGCACGCGGAGCTTCGCGTCAAGGTTGGAAAGCGGCTCGTCCATCAAGAATACTTTCGGCTCACGGACGATAGCACGACCCATGGCCACACGCTGTCTCTGGCCGCCGGAAAGAGCCTTCGGCTTTCTGTCAAGCAACGGCTCGATACCCAAAATACGGGCAGCTTCGTCTACGCGCTTCTTAATTTCATCCTTCGGTGTTTTGCGGAGCTTCAAACCGAACGCCATATTGTCATACACACTCATATGCGGATAAAGGGCGTAGTTCTGGAAAACCATCGCAATATCGCGATCCTTCGGTGCGACGTCGTTCATCATCTTGTCGCCGATGTAGAGCTCACCTTCCGAAATTTCCTCCAAGCCGGCAATCATACGAAGCGTTGTGGATTTACCGCAGCCGGACGGGCCAACGAAAATAATAAACTCCTTGTCAGCGATATCAAGGTTAAACTCCTGTACCGCGACGACACCGTTCGCGTATTTCTTGACAATGTTCTTCATCGATAAACTTGCCATTACTTTACCCCCCTTAAATTTAGCAGCCCGCATTCATTTCGTTTCGTACTGTTTCGATCCATTTCGAATTGCTTCATGCGCGGCCAAAGAAATACCTGTGAAAACAACTATGACTATCATACATTATTTTCTCGCAAACCGCCATATGATAAATCAACAAATTCATTTTTTTCATTTTGTCTATATTGTATATTCAGACGGTCACTTCCAGCGGTTTTAGACGAGTTCCACAAAACCTGACCCCTCCGCCCGTGGTTCTTGTGTAACATGATTGTAACATTGGAAGCCCGTTCCGTCAAGTTAAAATTTTGAAACCATTTAACCCTGCGTCGGCACAAAGCCATTGCCCATGACCTCGCGCACATCGGCAACGATGACAAAAGCATCTGCATCCGTCGCGGCAACGATGTCCTTCAAATGCACAATTTCCTTCGACGAAACCACGCAGAGGATGACATTTTTCCGCGCGCGTCCATGATGGTCGCGCCGCGATGCAGGCTCGCCAGAAGCGCCTTGGATACGGCATCCGCATTGCTGGAAATCACGAACGCCGCCTTCGCAAAGGAGAGTCCGTCCAACACCATGCTGATGGCACGGGAGCTTGTGAAAACCGCAGCGATGGCATACAATGCCTTCACCGGGCCGAAGATGAAGAAGCCCAGCAGTATCACAGCCGCGTCAATCATCAACATCAACCCGGAGAGCTGCATATGCCGGTGGTAGTGCCGGAGAATCATACTCAGCAGGTCTGAACCGCCTGTCGTCGCCATATTTCGAAAAACAAGTCCGATACCGAAACCGCCAAGCGCCCCGCCGAACACCGCCGCCAGCGGAAGTTGCCCGCCCAAATCAATCAATGGCAGCATCCCCGTAAGGTAGAGGAACAGTGACAGCAACGCGGTCGCGACACCCGTCCGCGCGAGGAAGCGGAAGCCTTTCACCTTTGCCGCCAGTAAAAACAACGGCGTGTTGATGGCCAGATTCGTCAGCCACAACGGAATTTCAATTCCGAACTGCGTCAATCCAAAGGACCGAATGATGATGCCAAGGCCGGTTGCCCCGCCGAAAACGAGGTCGTACGGCTCAAAGCACATGGTAATCGCCAGCGCCAGCGCGAATGTGCCCAGCGCAATTTGGGCATACGCCAGCAACAGGCTCTGTTTCGAATTATTCTTTCCCAAGTATGCTCCCTCCACTTTTATCTGTTATAATTCTATTATTATAATGATTTTTATCTACACCATACAAACGCAGGCGTCCTCGCAACGGTTCCTCTCGTCACGTGAAAGCGAGGTGTTTTGCCTCACGCTTTTTTCTTTCCGAACAGCCGCACCCCTATCACTGTCAACATGAACTTCGGTAAAATCATCTGCCGTCTCCACCGCGAAGGCTCGCAAAGCAGGCGATAAAACCATTCCATCCCGATTTTTTGCCAGAACACCGGCGCACGCGGCACCATGCCGCTCATGCCGTCCACACTGCCGCCTGCACCGATGGCGAGACGCACGGGCAGGTCGCGATGTGCGTCAATCCATTTTTCTTGCTTCGGACAACCGAGGAAAACCAGCAGCAGGTCCGGTTTCTTCGCGCGGATTTCGTCTAGTATCAGTATTTCCTTTTCCGCGTCGAAAAATCCGTTGTGGTATCCGACAATTTGCAAGCCGGGGTATTTTGCCTCCATATTCACTTTCGCAAGCGATACGGATTCTTCTTTCCCACCGAGAAAGTACACCGTCTTGCCATACTGCGCCGCATGTGCGAGCAACGATTGTACAAGGTCGTACCCCGTCACGCGGTCTTTGATTTTTACACCGTTCATCCGCAGGCCATACACCACGCCGATACCGTCGGGGATTACCATGTCACCCCGGTTCAGCACATCCATAAACGCCGCGTCTGTCCGCGCACGCATGACGATTTCCGGGTTCGGCGTATACACCGCGCGCATCCCGCCATCTGTATCCAAAGAACGCTGCGCTTCGTCCAACGCTTCCTCCGGCGTGATAATGTGGAACCGCACGCCAAGCACTTTTGCCGTTTGCATAAATTGCCCCCTATAGTATACAAGCCTTATACCAACAGTATACCGCAAATTTACACATGAATCAATAAAAAAGGAACGCATCGTATGCGCCCCTCATTTTTCTGTTATTCCGTCATTTCTTCTGTGCCGCCGGCCACATCCTCCGCAAGGATTTGGTAAACCAACGTATCCGCAACCTCCGCCTCGCCAAAGCTTCGCGCGAGTACAAAGGTAATGGTATATTCCCCGGGGACATCCACGCGGAAGACCCATTCGTGCGTGCCTGCCACGCCAATCATGTCCGTTTCCGCCGATGCAACAAATTCATCCGTTACGACCGTCATGCCTTCTGTCGGCTCGATTGTAAAGCTCCAAGCAAAGCCGGTTGAACTGTTTTCGTTTAATGAAATCGGGAATTCTTCCCCCACATCCACGCCGAGGCGAATCGGACGTGTGTCCTTGCCGATAATCAACTCACCCTGCGATGAGACGACTTCCTGCATCAGCACCTTCTCAAAGAAGGACAGCGGCACAAAGGTGGTGCCGGGCTTCAATACCGGTGCCGATTCCAATTCGAACGGTGCGACGCGATTGAAGAAATAGCTGTTCTTCCCAAAATAGACAGTTGTGAATTGATTGTCCTTCTGCACATCCGCACCGGCAATCTCCGGACGGTACGTCACGGTGTAGCCAAGGCCTTCCGCCGCCGCACGCAGCGGCACCATCCAGCTTCCATCCTCCAGCATGTAAGCGGCAGGCGCGTCTGTCAGCGTCTCGCCGTGTACAATCAATAACGGTGCCATCTGCGCCACAACCGGCATAATCAAGCCATTCACATTGTCTACCGGCACGAACGGGCTAACATCCGCCAACGCAGGCACCCCCATCGTCATCGCCATCATAGCCGCAACAACGGCCGTCATCGTTCTCTTTACGCTTTTTTTCATACTCTACCAANCCTTCCTNTANCACAATGTAGAATATGCAGTGCNGGCAAATTTATTACGGCATAACCGGCCCTGCCGGTGCTTGCGGAACCACGCCGCCAAGCGGGGGGGCTTCTTCTACTGTTTCCACCGCCGGGCGCAAATATTCGTCCATATGTACCGCTATGTATGCCGCTGCCTTGGCGACGGCGTCCTGATGCACCTTCTGCTTGACATTCGAGCCATGCGTCAGGCTGTTCAGGAAATGAATATCCATGTGCCCATCCACGCCGTTGCCCTTCACTGAGTCAAGATTCTGCCCCGTGCCATAACCGCCGGAGAGATTGCTCACCACCGCGAGCGCGGGCTTGTCGTCACGCCCTGCGTGCGGGAACGCGGTCATGCTGCCCGCCATTACATAATCCCCAACTGTTACAACGACAGCGCGGCGTGTCCAGTTCCATGTTCCGCCCCAAATTTCTTTGATAATTGCGGCATCTTCTTTTGTCAATGGCTCAATGTCAGCATGGTTGTGCCCAAAGGTACGGCGCACATTGAACGTTTTACCTGTATCCACATCCAACACCATCGCGTCGCATTCCCTTGCGAATACATATTGTACAACCTTGAACCAATCAAGCGCGCCCATTTTTTCCGTTGCTTTGATTTCGTCCTCCGGCACGGCCTTTTTGATAAGCGCAATCGTCGCATCGTCCGCCACGCCTGTTACAGCCACACCACTTGCTTTTTGGAACGCCTTCACGGCGGTCGCCGTCACATCACCGAAGTAGCCGGTGATTTCCGGGTAATTGAAATGCCCCAGCCGCTTCAACGCGGTTTGAATATACCGCACCTGTTCACTCGTCTCGCCGTACTTCACGGCGGCTCTCGCCTGCATCGGAACCGAAACAATCATCAACACGGTCATCATGGCCGCNGCTATTTTACGCAATCGCATAATGGAATANCCCTCCGTCATTCTATATCAATCTATATCAATTATCAAATGAACCCTACCATTGTGTACCCTTGCATGACTATTGTATGACAAAATGGCAGAAATGTAAATAGCAATTTAATAATTTCGTAATATTTTCGTTATGGAATCTTCACCGTTCGCAGCATAAGCTGGAAAAAGAGAGGGGGCGCATCCTATGGGACGCTGGCAAAACCGCATCAAACAGGTATTGTACCGCCCATCAAAGAGCGGAATTATCACATCCGCCGCGATAGAAGCCACCATAAAACTGATGAAGGAATGGGATAAGGGTACGGCAAAGAAAGAGGAAGGAAAAAAGGAAGACAAACGCTGAAAGAATCGGTTGACAAACCCGCGATTGTTTTGTATAATAAGGAATTGTCAGCGAAAGAATGAGGTTACACTATGAACGTCAAGAAAATGGCGGACGGGGATACAATGTCCCTCACGCAGACGCTTGCCATTCCGGTGCCGGATGCATATGGCGCAACGGAGGCAAAAGCGTCGATTACACTCCGGTGTGACTTAATAAAGGAAAAAGCAATGTTTCGATTGCAAGGCGAAGCGGACGCAACTCTCTCGATTGCGTGTGCGCGATGCCTGCGGCCTGTGCCGGTCACAATGACCTTTGCGCTGGAGGAACAGTTTTGTGAGAACCCCAGCGAGGATGAGTTCCCCGTTGCAGATGGTGTCATCGCCCTAAACGAAGCGATGGCGGACAACTTGCTCCCGCAGATTCCGGCGAAAGTACTGTGCAAAGACGATTGCAAAGGGCTCTGTCCCGTTTGCGGGATGGATTGGAACGAAAGCAGCTGCGGCTGCAAGAAGGAAGTAAGCGACGAACGGCTTGCCGTTCTGAAGCAATGGTTTTCGGACGAAACTACGGAATCCATATAAATAAGGAAGACAGTTATGGGAAAGGTGGTGCAGTAGCATGGGAGCAATTTGCCCGAAAGGTAAACATTCAAAAGGCCGCCGCGACAAGCGCCGCGCGCAGAGCTGGACAATCGCAACCCCGACGCTTGCCGTTTGCGGTAAGTGTGGTGAGCTTGTCCGCGCGCATAGAGCATGCCGCAAATGCGGGACGTACAACAAGCGCGAGGTCATCGAGGTTAAGTAGGTTTAGATTTTTGTAACAATTTTGCAACACACGTAATGGGTTTGAAATGAACGATTGAGCACAAGAGAGAGCGCGGGCGGCTTCCCGGGTTATCTCTTGTGCTTCATTCATATGCTTGCATTTATATTCGATTACACTTTCAAATTGAACCTTTCTAGATTACTTTTGTTTCAGAAAGGAAGGATTTTCATGGATACAACAATACGAATTGCCGTAGACGTGATGGGCGGCGACAACGCCCCCACCGCAACCATTGCGGGCTGCGCGGACGCGCTAGCAAATGGTGACAACCGCGTACATTTGCTTCTCGTAGGGCAGCAGGCCGCCATTGAAAGTGAACTGGCCAAACACAGCATGGACAAGAACCGCTATACCATCATCGACGCGCCGGAGGTTATCGGCACGGAAGAGGTACCGACGGTCGCCATTAAGCAAAAAAAGAACTCCAGCCTCGTCGTGGGGCTAAACCTTGTGAAAAACGGGGAAGCCGGCGCGTTCGTCTCGGCGGGGAGCACAGGGGCATTGCTCGCGGGCGCGACGCTGATTGTCGGACGCATCAAGGGCGTGGAGCGCCCTGCTCTTGCCACGATTCTGCCGAATCAAAAAGGCTGGACCTTCCACATCGACGTCGGCGCGAACGTGGACGCGAAGCCGTCATACCTCGTGCAGTTTGCCCAGATGGGCGCGGTATACATGGAGAGCGTGATGAACACCCCGAACCCGCGCGTCGGCCTCATCAATATCGGTGCGGAGCGTGAAAAGGGAAATGCACTCACCAAAGAGGCTTATGGCCTGCTGGAAGCGGCGCAGGGTATCAACTTCATCGGCAACGTGGAGCCGCGTGACATCCCATTGGGTGCGGCAGATGTGGTCGTATGCGATGCGTTTGTCGGCAATGTCATATTGAAATATTCCGAAGGCTTTTCAAAGGCGATGTTCGGGATAATTAAAGAAGAGCTGATGAGCGGTTTCGCATCAAAGCTCGGCGCGGCGCTGTCAAAGGGCGCGTTCGGGCGGCTCAAAAAGCGCTTCGATTACAAAGAAGTCGGCGGTGCACCGTTTTTGGGGCTGAATGGCCTCGTGGTAAAGGCGCACGGTAGTTCGGACGCACGCGCGTTCATGAACGCCATCCGCCAATGCAGTGCGTTCATCGACAATGACGTCACAGGGAAAATCACAAAGAGCATACAAGCCAATCAGGCTGAAACCATTATAACGAAGGAGGCATAACCATGGAATTCGAAAAAATCAGAGCCATCATCGCAGACCAGCTTGGCATCGACGAGGATAAAATCGCCTTGGAGACAACCTTCATCAACGACCTCGGCGCGGATTCGCTGGATTTGTTCCAGATTATATCCGAAATCGAGGACGAATTTGAGCTGGAATTCACAAACGAAGCGGCAGAGCGCGTGAAGACAGTGGGCGACGCGGTGGCATATATCCGCCTGCTTTCCGAGTAAATGGACAACACACTGGGTTATCGTTTCCACAATGAAGCGCTCCTGTCGCAAGCGCTTATCCACAGCTCCTATATCAACGAGCACCGAATGAACCCATTGGAGAACAACGAACGCTTGGAATTTTTAGGCGACGCGGTGCTGGAGCTCATCATCAGTCGCCGGATTTATATGCGTTATCCGGAATTGAGCGAGGGGGAGCTGACCAAGCTCCGCGCGAGCGTGGTGTGCGAAGCGATGCTGGCGAAAAAGGCGCGCGTGCTTGGGTTGGGTGAACAGCTCCGCATGAGCAAGGGCGAGAGCCAATCCGGCGGGGCGAACCGCGACTCCGCATTATGCGACGCATTTGAAGCGGTGCTGGGTGCGATATTCTTGGATGGCGGTTTTGACGCGGCGGAAACTTTCGCACTGGCACAGCTTGACGGTGAACTCGCCATCATGCGTGCCGACATCCGCCAGAGCGACGGCAAAACATACTTGCAGGAACAACTCCAGAAAAACAGCCGTGAGGCAATCGAATACGCTGTCGTAGAAGAAAAGGGTCCCGACCACGACAAACTTTTCGTCGTCGCGCTACGGCACGGCGGCAAGCACATCGGCACAGGCGAAGGCAAAAGCAAAAAGGAAGCGGAGCAAGCCGCGGCCACCGATGCCATCCAAACATTAGGACTTTAACAGAAGAAACAACGCAAAGCAGGCCGATGCATTCGGCCTGCTTTTTTATTCCCGCCGCTTCCGTTTGTCACCACTCCCGCCGCACTTGCATATGGTACGGTATCATCATTTTTGTGGGGCTGGAGGTGCCGTACATGGGACAATACCACATCACCGGCGGAAGGCGGCTTACGGGCTCGCTCACCATCGGCGGCGGAAAGAACGCCGTGCTCCCTATTTTAGCCGCGTGCGTGCTTGCGGATGGCGAGAGCATCCTGCACAACTGTCCGCGCATATCGGACACGCACAGTGCCGTTCATATTCTACGCGCCATTGGCTGCCAAACACGCTTTGAGGCAGCGGCGCACACCATCACCACCGATGCGGCGGGCATCAACAGCACCGCCGTGCCGGAGGCGCTTGTGCGCGAAATGCGCGCAGCCATCATATTCCTCGGCGCGTTGCTAGGGCGCTTTGGCGAGGTCCAAATTGGATACCCGGGTGGCTGTGAGCTCGGTGCGCGGCCGATTGACTTGCATCTGAAGGCGCTCCGCCGCATGGGTGCCGACATCATCGAGGCGCATGGCGTCCTTCAGTGCAAGGCGCAGGGAAATCGCCTGCACGGCGCGTCTTTGCATTTGGATTTCCCCAGCGTTGGCGCGACGGAGAACATCATGCTGGCCGCGGTACTCGCTAAAGGCGAAACCGTCATCACAAATGCCGCACGCGAGCCGGAAATCACGGATTTACAAGACTTCCTGCTCGCCATGGGTGCAAAGATACGCGGCGCGGGTACGGGTACAATCGTTATCGAGGGGGTTGATTCCCTCCATGGCACGGAATATACCGTCATGCCTGACCGCATTGTCGCGGGGACAATGCTGACGGCGGCAGCCATCACAGGCGGTTCCGTCACACTCACACATGTTGTACCGGAGCATCTCGCATCCGTGCTGGACAAATTCACGGAAATGGGCTGTGTCATCCGCGAGGACGGCGACAGTATCGCCTTATCCGCTCCGGCTATATTGCGCCCCATCGATTGCTTACGCACGCTGCCCCACCCCGGCTTCCCCACCGACATGCAAAGCCAGCTCATGGCCTGCCTCTGCCTCGCATGCGGCACAAGCGTTTGCATCGAGACCGTGTTTGAATCCCGGAACAAGCATGTCGCGGAGCTACGGCGCATGGGTGCGGACATCGTGCTGGCACAGGACGGGCAAACCTCTGTCATCAAAGGCGTCGGAACACTCCACGGCGCCCGGGTCGAGGTCAGGGATTTGCGCGGCGGCGCGGCACTGGCGCTGGCGGGGCTTGCCGCCGCGGGTAAAACCATCGTTTCCCCCATTCACCACATTGAGCGCGGCTACGAGGATTTAGCGGGTGATTTGCGGACGCTCGGCGCAGATATAACCCGCTTGGAGGAATAAAACCGCACCGGCATGGGAAAGCTACCAGAAACGAAAGGAGTCTTTCCCATGCCCGGAACGCACAGCATCAGACCCTGCAAGGCTCGAATCCCCGGTAGCTGCGAGGGTTGCAAATTCTACTCCCCGCGGAATTGCCGCACGCATTTGGCCAGCCGCAATAAAAATATATCCGTATTCTAATGATTATGTGTTGCATTTCATGAAAATATGCTATAATGTAGTATAAGAAACTACGTTACAGCACAAAGCAGGGAGGCGGCACGATGAAAATCATTGTAGACAGCGCGTGTGATTATAAACAGGAAATGGCCGGAGACGGCGTGAATTTGGATTATGTACCCTTGTGCCTACAGGTGGACGGCACTCACTTTACCGATGATGATATGCTGGACTTGGACGCGTATCTTGCGGCGATGGAGGACTGCAAGGTGGCGGTGCGTACAGCCGCCCCCTCGCCGGAGTTGTATCTCGACCAATTCAAAAAAGCGTCCACCGGTGCCTTCGCAGTAACGCTGTCGAAGCATTTGAGCGCGTCATACCAGAACGCGATGCTTGCCAAACAAATGTACCTAGACGAAATCGGCGACAAATTTATCCACGTGTTTGACAGCTTGAGCGCTTCCGTCGGCGAAACACTCGTAGCGCTAAAGCTGGATGAATTCATCAAAAACAATGTTGCCAACCACGAAATTGTGGAAACAGTCACAAACTTTATCGACAATATGCGCACCTATTTTATATTGGATAAATACGACAATTTGGTGAAAAATGGGCGGATTAACCCTGCCATCGCGAAAATTGCGTCCTTCCTGTCCATCAAGCCCATTTGCGCGGCGGACAAGGGTAAAATCGCCATGGTGGACAAGGCACGCGGCTCCGCCAAGGCCATCCAGAAGCTTATCGACATCATCGCCGGGGAGCAGATTGACTTCGCAAGCCGTACACTCGCCATCGCACATGTCAAATGCCGGGATAAGGCAGTCGCCTTCCGTGATGAAGTCCTCGCGCGTGTACCATTTCGGAACGCCATCATTGTGGAAACCGGCGGCCTTTGCACCACCTATGCCGAGCGGGACGGGTTGATTGTGTCGTATTAACAAAACGGCTTATAGTACAATGCTTATTCTATTATCGCATACATTTACGGAGGCAACCACATGACCATCACCGTCAATGGCATCACACTCTTTTATGAAAAAACCGGTGCGGGCGTACCCCTGCTTTTACTGCATGGCAACGGGGAGGACTTGCACATCTTCGACCCGCTGACGGCACGTCTGGCGGAATCCTTCACCGTGTATGCCCTTGACAGCCGCAACCACGGGCAAAGCGCGCGGCACGAGGATTGTTCCTATGCGGCGATGGCGGCGGATGTGGCGGGCTTTATTGCGGCGCTCAATCTGGATACGGTCAACCTCGTCGGTTTCAGCGACGGGGCTATCCTCGGACTGCTGCTGGCTATGGAGAAACCACATTTACTGCGGAAGGCGGCTTTGCTCGGAGTAAATCTCTCGCCGGACGATTTCACAGACGATAGTTTGGCATTTATACACGAGACATACGAGGAAACAAGCGACCCGCTCTTCAAACTCATGCTGGAAGAACCGCAGATTTCTCTTGATGATGTGCGCGGGGTTACAACGCCTATATTGCTCATCGCGGCGGAGGATGATATATTCACGCCGGAGAGTTTCACACGGCTGGCGGAAGCGCTGCCGGATGCGCATCTGTACGTCGTTCCCGGACATGACCATGGAAGCTATATCATCGGGAATGACCTGCTCGCACCGGATTTACTGCTGTTTTTCTCTTGAATTATAAAAACGCCGCCTCCTTGTCGGAAGCGGCGTTTGTTTGTTTATTATTATGCGCCGATTTTGTTGACCATTTTTGTCAGGCGCGATTTCTTTCTGGAAGCTGTGTTCTTATGCAGAATCCCTTTTGTCGCCGCCTTATCAATCGCACGGACAGCGTCCACAAGCGCAACCTGCGCCGCAGCCTTATCGTTTGTGCTTGCAGCCGTAAGCACGCCCTTAATCGCTGTTTTTGTACGGGACTTAATCATCTTATTCCGCAGCGTCTTCTTCGCTGTGACTAAAATTCTCTTTTTTGCCGATTTGATGTTTGCCAATTCATTCACCTCCCGCTGATAACTGAAAAAACTCTATACAACATGCTTTGCGATATTGGGGAATATCGTCTTTTGATACGTGAGTACGACTCACGTGAATTGACCATATCCAGGTCAAAACGAACACATCCATTGTAACTCAACGTCGCAGGAAAGTCAACCATAAATATTCATACTTTTCTCCGGATGAAAATATAGGCATGCGGGTAAGCTATGAATGATTGATTGGCACATAAAAGGAAAATCGTGTAAGGAGGCAAACAGCGATGCGAAATGTATATACCGACCTCGCCATCGAGGTCGCCGAAACAATCCGGCATGCATATCCAGATACGGATATTGAGGGTGTGGGCATGGAGGTCACAGAAGCGCTGGAAGGCGCTGTCACGACGACAATCGTTGAAATCCGGAACGAGATGGGCGCAAGGGCAATGGAACGGCCGGTGGGGCGATTTATCACGGTGGAATCCGCGTTAATGAAGGAAAACGACTTGGACGCGCATGATGAAATCATTAAAATTGTAGCTGACAGGCTGGCGGCACTGGCAGAATTGGCACCCACCGATGTAATCTTAGTCGTCGGGCTTGGGAACAGCCATGTCACACCGGACGCACTGGGGCCGCGTGTCGCGGCGAAAATACTTGTCACCCGGCACGTGATGGATGACCTCACACCGGAGCTGGGCGACGCTGTGCGGGCGGTAGCGGCCGTGTCGCCGGGGGTCATGGGCACGACGGGCATCGAGACAGCCGAGATTGTGCGCGGGCTTGTCGCGCGGGTGCAGCCCGATTTGGTTATCGCCATTGACGCATTGGCCGCACGTCATACAAAGCGCATCAACGCAACAATACAAATGTCCGACACAGGCGTAAGCCCGGGCGGTGGCATGGGGCAATGCCGTACGCAGTTGTCCAAAGAAACTCTCGGCGTGCCTGTCATTGGTATCGGCGTGCCGACTGTCGTGGACGCAGCAACCTTGGTCAACGATACCATGGACATGATGCTGACAAATATAGCGGAGAATTGCCCGCACGACGGCGCATTCTATGAATCACTCCGCACATTGACAGAAGAGGAAAAATATGATTTCATTTGTGAAAGCCTGACACCGTATGCGGGAAATATGTTTGTCACGCCGAAGGAGGTAGATGCCGTTGTGGAACGCCTTGCCAGGATTATCGCAAACGCACTAAATATCGCGCTGCACCCCGGCATTAGCAAAGATGACATCGACCGTTTCATGGGGTAATGCCGAAATCTGGCTGCATATTATAACAAGCTTCGCGGGAAACTAGCCTTGCTAGACTTTCATCATTCGTATTACGGAAAGGGAGGATATAACCATGCGAGTTCGTTTGATTGATTGGATTGCGCTCACGCTCGTTTTGCTTGGCGCGATTAACTGGGGTCTGATTGGGTTCTTCCAGTTTGATTTGCTGGCTGCCATCTTTGGCGCGATGACAGGTGCATTGAGCCGTGTGATATTCGCAATTGTCGGTATTGCCGGGCTGTACTGCCTGACGTTTTACGCCAAAATGGACAATGTGCGTTTGGCAGACGCACGGTAATTTGTAAGGTTTCGCCCCGTACAGTGTGCGCCCTGCGGACACTGTACGGGGCTTTTCCTTGCGTGATATGCTGCTACGCAGCATATCAATGCGCCCACTCGTCATTGCAAAGCGGAACCATATCCAGTAAATAAAGGTATCGCGGCGGAACACGCTCTGTCAACCAGACCTTGTTCTCCGATAAAAAGAAGACATGCCCGTCCGCATACATCCGGGCTGTATCAATTGCAAACACGACCGGACAGCCGTGCCGCTTTCCGACCAACACCGCCGTCGTTGTATCCGCAGACAGATGCACATGATTCCGATTCCGCCGTAAGAGGCCATCTCGTTGTATGCTTTCAATAAAACGCGCCGCCGTACCATGATATAAGCGCGCTGGCGGTATGGCCAACGCAAGCTCCACATCCACCGCGATGGAATGTCCTTGGTTCGCGCGAATCCGCGTTTCATCCTCGTTATAGCTGTAGCGCTTCTTTTGATCCGTTGCAACGATTTCATCCAGCTTCGCCTTATCCAGCCGATGACCATGCTCACCCATTGCCGTCAACAACACAGTGACGTCCGCCCATCCGTTTGCATCAAGTGCAATGCCGATACGCTCCGGCGCATGGCGCAGCACAAGGCATAAAAATTTGCTTGTTTGTAAGTGTTTTTCCATCATGAACCCTTTCTCATAAAAAGAGGTGCGCCGTTGGGCACACCTCTCGCAGTACTATTCTTCTACAGGTGCTTCTTCAACGGCTTCTTCAGCAACTTCTTCCGCGACCGGAATTTCCACCGGAACCGCATCGAATTCGCTCTCGCCATCGTCCATCACGCCGTCAACCGCCTTTTTGGAAAGGCTGATTTTCTGGTTGTCCAAATCAATATCCGTCACCTTGACGGCAATAATCTGGCCAATCTTCAATTCGTCCTCCGGCTTCACAACATGCTTATCGGCAATCTGTGAAATGTGTACAAGGCCATCCACGCCAACCTCAAGCTCCACAAACGCACCGAACGAAACCATGCGAACCACCTTGCCCTCAACAACAGAGCCGACGGGATATTTCTGGTCTACATTGTACCAAGGGTTGCTTTCCGCATCCTTGAGTGTGAGGGAAATTTTACCCTTCTCCTTGTCCACATCAAGGACAGTCACAACGACCGCTTGCCCTTCCTTGAGGACATCGGAAACCTTCTTCACGCGACCCCAGGAAAGCTGGGAGATGTGCACAAGGCCATCCACGCCGCCAAGGTCAATAAACGCGCCGAAGTCCGCAATGCGGCTAACGGTACCGTTCATCTTGGCACCAACCTCAATCGCGGAGAAGACCTGCTCCTTCGCGGCTTCGGATTCCTTGTTTGCCAATTCTTTACGGCCTGCAACGATACGCTTTTTCGCTTTGTCAAACTCAAGGATGTTGAACGCAAGCTCTTTGCCCTTGAATGTGCCGAGGTCTTCCACATAACGGTTGGAAACCTGACTGGAGGGTACGAAGGCGCGGATGCCGTTGATGATAGCAATCACGCCGCCCTTCACAACCTCTGTAATCTTACCCTGCACGATAGCGCCGGAAGTCGCCGCTTCTTCAAGTTCCGTCATGCCCTTCTGCGCGTCCACGCGCTTCTTGGACAGCAGAACATTGCCGTCACCATCGTTTACGCGGACAACGAAAACTTCAATCTCGTCCCCTGCGTTTAATTCGGCAGCTGGATCCACATCGGGATCATCCGAGTACTGCCCGCGCTGAATCAAACCGTCGGACTTATATCCTAAATTGACGGACACCTCTCCATTCGCCACTTGAATGACCGTGCCCTTCACAATATCACCGGTATGTAACGTGACAAATGATTCGTTCAGCATTTCCTCAAAAGATTCGTTCCCACTGTTTGTTTCTTCAAATTCGCTCATTGACAGGTATGCCTCCTTTATGATAGCCGAGGGCGTGGACGCACCGGCCGTTATACCAATTCTATCATTAGTCGAAACATATTTCAACTGTAATTCTGCAATACTTTCAATTAAATATGATTTCGGCTGATTTTTTTTACAAGTTTCATACAATTTTCGTGAATTCGAGCTGCTTTTGTCTCCCAAAACCAGCATTACATCCACTTCCCGGGACAAACGCTCCGCTTCCTCCTGCCGCTCCCGCGTGGCGGCGCAGATGGTGTTGACGATTTTCGCATCCGGCTTTTTTTTCAGAACCTGCTGCATGAGATCTTCAAATAACCGTATATGGAACGTCGTCTGCACGACGACGGTGAGCGGTTTGTCTGAAGGGAACCAGTCCGCCAGCGCCGCTTCATCCGCGCAAGCAACCGCGTTCACGCCCGCATGGCCAAGGATGCCGATGATTTCAGGATGGCTTTTGTCGCCCAGCACGAGAATATCCCGCCCTGCCGTCGCATCCCCACGTACGAGGCGCTGTATCGTCTGCACAAACGGGCAGGTGTAATCCTCATAACGTTGTTCTTGCGCCTTCAATTCTTCGTAAACGGTGGGCGGTACGCCGTGTGCCCGGATGACAACGAGGCTGCCCTCGTCCGCTTCCGCCGCCGTTTCAATCACGCGCACACCCTGCGTTTCCAACGCCGCAATCACAAGCTTATTATGTGTAACGGGCCCGAGGGTGCAAACGTTCCCTTGTTGTGCTTCTGTTTCCACAAAATTCACAACACGCTCCACGCCGAAGCAGAAGCCCGCTTTTTCCGCCAGAATTACCTCCATGCCTACGCCTTCTCCCCGGCAAGCGTCGTAATGGCCGCCATAATGCCGTCCGCCGCCTCGGACAGAACCTCTGTCTTGAGTTTCGCACCCCGGTATTCCGCAAGTTCCATCGGTTCACCGAAACGCACCGTCACACGGGAGAAGAGTTTGTATGTGGCATCAATATACACCGGCACGACCGGTACACCGCCTTTAAGCGCAAACAGCGCCACGCCTGCCTTCGCGTCCTTCGCTTCGAACTCTTTGATGCGCGTACCCTGCGCAAATATGCCCAACGCGCCGCCATCTGACAGTACCTTCATCACAGACTTGAACGTGCTCATCTCCACCTTTTCCCGGTTCACGGGGATGGCGTGGAGCTTCCGCAGTATCCAGCCGAAAAATTTGTTTTTGAACAGTTCCTGCTTTGCAACCATATGCACCGGCTTCCGCTTTTTCCAAAGCAAATAACACAACAGAATCGGGTCGTGGTAGCTTATGTGGTTTGAGCAGAACACCACGCCGCCCGTCTTCGGGATATTGTCAAACCCTTCCACGCGCACGCGGTTGAAAATATGATAGTACAGCCAAAAAACGCCGTACGCGAATCCGTAGACCATCCTGAACCCTCCTAAACCGCCAAACCTTTCACCCTCGCGACGGCGCAAATCGCTTCCGCCACCTCGTCCGGTGTCATGCCGCCGCAGTCAATCCGCACCGCGTCGTCCGCCTGCCGCAGCGGTGAAAGCATGCGGCTCATGTCATATTCATCACGTTTTTGCAATTCTTTTTTGATTGTATCATATTCCGCCGGTTGATGCAAGCTTTCCAATTCCGCACAGCGCCGCCGTGCGCGCTCGTCCGCCGACGCGTCAAGATAAATCTTGACTTCGGCATCGGGCAGCACATGCGTGCCAATGTCGCGCCCATCCATCACCACGCCGCCGGATGTCGCCATCTGCCGCTGCATATCCACAAGGCGCTCCCGCACCTCGGCATACACTGCCACACGCGATGCACCGGCACCGGCCTCCGCCGTGCGGATAGACTGTGTCACGTCCTCATTGTTCATATACACATGCTGCGCGCCATTTTCATACCGCAACGTAATATCCAGCTTCCCGATATACCCGCGCACCGCATCTCCGTCGTCCAAATCCAGCCCCGCCCGCAGGCCATACAGCGCCACTGTACGGTACATCGCACCCGTGTCCACGTAGATGAAGCCCAGCCTCTTTGCCAACAACTTGGCGACCGTACTCTTCCCCGCGCCGCTGGGCCCGTCGATAGCGACAGCGAAACCTTTCCGCGCCAAGTCCGGCCGCAGTTTTGCCGCTTCCTTCATATATACATGCTTCGTATCGGCTTGTTTCTTGTCCGTCTGCACCGTGAGGAGCACGCGGACGCATTTTTTCATGCTTCCTTTAACATACAACTCCTGCGCACACATCAAGCCCGCTTCTGTCAGCCCGAGCGCACGCGCAGCCACTGCCGGGTATACCGCGTCCAAATCCCGCGTGGCCGTAAACCATATAGATACAATGTCCTCGTTCACCAAGACGTTTTTCGCAATGATTTCCTGCAACAGCGCCGAAGTGTCGGCCAATATGCTCTCGCGGTCGTTTTCCGTTGTGATGGCGCCGCGTATCGTTGTAATACCCATACCTATTCCTCCAAACTCGCCGCCATGCCTGCGGCATACCCGGTCGAGAACGCGATTTGCAAGTTAAATCCACCTGTATACGCGTCCACATCAATGACCTCGCCCGCAAAGTACAGCCCCTTCACCAGCTTTGACTCCATCGTGCCGGGGTTGATTTCATCCACCGCCACGCCGCCCGCCGTCACGATCGCCTCGTCAAAGCCTCCCGTGCCGCAGACGGTCAGCAGTAAGTCTTTCAACAATGCACCTAGGCGGAGCCGCTCTTCCTTCGTGATATCATGCGCTTTTTTCACCGGGTCGATACCGGAAAGCGCGACAATCACGGGGATGAGTTTCTGCGGCAACAACGCGTCCAGACAATTGCGGAAATCCTTGTTAATGGCCGCGCCGAGGTCGCGCAGGAGCCGCGCGTCCAGTTCCTTGTCCGTCAACGCCGGCTTCAAGTCAATGTGCACGGTGCAGCCGTCATTCAGCTTGTCCAGCACGTATCGGCTCGCGCTCAGCACCAGCGGCCCCGACACGCCATCATGGGTGAAAAGCATCTCGCCAAAATCATCATATAATTTCTTCTTCCCGTGTTTCACTGTGAGCGACACGTTCTTCAAGCTTAAACCTTGCAACTCCGCCGCCCAGCTTTCCTTTGTTTTCAACGACACCAGCGAAGGCCGCAGCTTGCTCACCGAATGCCCTGCGCCCTTGGCAAAGCGGTACCCGTCGCCCGTGGAGCCCGTCTTGGGATAGGATAACCCACCCGTCGCCACAACCACCGCGTCCGCCTCAATGAACTTGCCGTTCGCCATGACGCCCGTGACACGACCGTTTTCGGCCGCAACATCCTGTACAACGGTGTTCAGCCACAACTCCACGCCGTTTCTCTCCATATATACCAGTAGTGCCTTAATCACATCGCTGGCCTTGTCCGACGAGGGGAACACACGGTTTCCACGTTCCACTTTCGTTCGGAGGCCGAGGGATTCAAACAGCGCAATCGTCTCAAACGCGCCAAGACTGTAAAATGCGCTGTATAAAAACGATGCGTTCCCCGGCACATTCGCAATCAACTCATCCGGCGGCACGGCGTTGGACAAATTGCACCGCCCCTTGCCCGTGATATATAATTTTTTACCTGCTTTTTCATTCCGTTCCAGCACCAGCACTTCCGCGCCTTGGCTTGCGGCCGCACCCGCGGCCATCATACCCGCCGCACCCGCGCCGATGACGATAATTTTCTTCATATATACAGCAACCTCATTTCTGATACTTTTGCGGCGTGACGGATGCATATACCGAATACTCGCTCCACAATTGCTCCAGTCTATCGAGCGATTCTGTCACAGCCTCCTTACGTTTGATGGACACCGCCGCCAACAACGCGTTCATCACGCTCATCGGCGCGACGAGTGAATCCACAAACGACAGCATGCTGCTTTGCGCAATGAGTGTATAATCCGCGATTTCCGCAATCGGCGCGCGCAGGCTGTCCGTGATGGCCACGACCGTCGCGTTCTGCGCGCTGGCGTATTCCATGGCTGTATACGTCCGCTGGGAATACCGCGGGAAGCTGATGCCGATGCACATCTCCCCCTCGCGTATGCGGAAAATTTGCTCAAACACCTCCGCCGAGGAGGACGCATTGATGTGTACTACGTTTTCCACCATTAAGTTCAGGTAAAAAGCGAAAAAACTCGCCACGGCAGACGAACTCCGTCCGCCGATGACATATACCTTCCCCGCGCGCACGATATGCTCCACCGTCCGGTCAAAGGACGCCTCGTCGATTGTTTGTAAGGTGGAGAGCACCCGCTCCGCATCGCTGCGCAACACCGTGCCGAGGACGCTCTTGTCGCCCTTCGTCAGCCAGTCCTCCGCCACGGCCATACGCTGCGACGCGGTGAGCTTCAGCTTCACCAAATCCTCCAGCGCCTTTTGCATCTGCGGATAGCCGTCATATCCCAGCTCCACCGCGAAGCGCACCACCGTGGATTCACTCACGCCAATCATCGCCCCTAGCTTTGCCGCTGTCAGATACACCGCCTTTTCATAATGATCCGTGACAAACTGCGCGATGCGCCGGTGCCCCTTGCTCATCTCCGGTGTTTTTGCCGTGAGCAGGTCGAACAAGTCTGTTTTATCATCCATTTTCATACCCTCGTGCCAATTGTATTGACAGTCTGTATATTTAACCTATAATTATGTCTTTCCCGCTCGTTTCCAAATCATTATACCATGATAATATGTCTAGTGAATCACGAGTGGCAAACGACTTCTTGCACGCTCCACGCAAGAATCGTGCAGCCGCGACGATGATTCACTGCATATTATACCACGCTTTCACTATAAGCTGTCAATATTATTTGTTGATTCTCCCAATTGACAGAATCCCATTTTCAGCGTACTATAGTATGGTAGAGAATTGTAGAGCCTGAAAAGGGGGAGTTTAGTATGAAATCTATTTCCATCTGTCTTGACACCATTGATAAGGTCAGAAGCTTCGTGAACATCGTGAGCCGCCGTGACGGCGATTTCGACCTTGTGTCCGATCGTTATGTCATCGATGCCAAGTCCATCATGGGCATCTTCAGCCTGGATTTGAGCAAACCGCTGCGTCTTGACATCCATAATGTCGATAACTACACCGAAGTCGTGGATGAGCTGAAGCCATTCACTGTCTAATCTGTTTTTACACTCTGGTATTCGATGAAAAGAGCCTCGCGGTTATGTGCCGCAAGGCTCTTTTATATTGATTTTTATCTCCCCGCACGTTCTTTGTGCGGGGACTTGACGGGTTCCAAGGGATAAATCCCTTGGCAAGGGGCAGTAGGGGGACAGCATCCCCTCACGGTCTTTTTCCCCTATCCTAAGAATTCCGGCGCTTTCAGCACGCCCTGCTCCCAGAACCTGTACTCATACGTCCACGACGCACCGCGTTCACGCCATGCATTCGGCCCCCACCACTGGTTCGTCCGGTCGTTGCGGTGGAGCTGCCCAAAGGTGTTTACCCGGCTGCCGAAATACGTCAGGTCAACCTTGTGCTTACCCGGTGTCAGATTCTTCGCCGTGACAACATACGGCGCATACGCAATCACACCCGCGTCCGCACCATCCACCGCCACACGCAGCAAGTGCCCGCGGTAATACGACGCGCCAACCGTAAGCGTATCCGTCGCTGATTCGACCTCCATGTGGTACGTTAGGTTCCCGCCGTAGAACGGCAAGCCCTGCCGTGTAATGTCTCCGAACGCAAGCGCCTTCACCGGCGGCGTCAGCGTACCATGCACGCCCGCCACCTGCACGCCGAAATCGCCCAACAGATAACAGGCCTCGACGTCCGTCTTCTTGCCGTACGGTATCTGCATCTCGATGACATTCGTCCCGACCTTAATCGCCGGTAAAGCAAACTTCACAATGCACTTATCCACATACCAGCCGTCCGTCAACACGGCATTTTCCCCATTCAATGCAACCACCGCGTTCGCATTCTCTGCCGCGAAGAACGCGCCGGAAACAGGAATCTCACTGTCAAAGCTGTACCGAAGGCAAATCGTATACGGCGTACTCTCGTCCTTCTCGACCCACGGCTGCGCAACTGCCTCGCCGCGGCTCGGCCAGCCGATTTCCTTACGCAGCACATTGTCCAACCGGAGCACTTCCTCCGGCGCGCGGTATGTTCCCGCATCCAATGCGTATTCCGCAATGTCCAGCAGCAGTACATTCGGTTCATGCAGCGTCACCGGCACCTTATCCAAAAACCGCAGCGGTACAAGCCCGTCCAACTTGGCTTTCTTCATGCCGCCGCAGCATTCCACTTCCGTTTTGCCCTTCTCCAGACGGAACAACAAGCTATCATGCTCATAGAAATCACTGCGGACGATTGTGTTCCCATTTTCATATGCCGCCGGATACGGCTTGATATCGCCTGTCAGGGAATCCAGCAAAATCACCTTGTATTCGCCCTTCAGCTTGATGCGGAGCGTTTCCTTGCGCGGCAAATCCTTATCCCACGGCATGTCCGCGTTCGCGATAAACAGGTACCGCGCCTCCGCGTCCTCGCGAAGCTGGTACATCAACCCTTCCGTCGCGGCACCGTCGCTCTTGCGAATTTCGACCTCGCGAACGTCCTCCAAGGCGGCCAAAAGCTGCAAACGATCAAACGGCACGCTTTCGCCCTTTGCCCAAATGGCGGCAGCACGGTCACTGCATTGTGCATCCACGAGTTTCGGCGCAACGCCTGTGAAAATCACACGGCCGCCCTTGGCCAGAAACGCCTCAATACGGTCAAGCGTCGTCGCACGGATGGTTTCAATCGGCGGCACGACGATCACGTCATACGCCATCTCGCCCACAGAGAGCGCCTTCCCGTCAATCGCCGCCACATCGCATTGCTGCGGCAAAAGTGATTCGCTCAGGAAATCAAAATCAATCAGCCCGCGCAGGAGCCAGTTTGTAATGTCCTCGAAGTTTCTGTCCATTTGCTCACGGATGGCAGCAGTCGTCTCCCGCGCACCCCAGTGCAGCCAATAACTCTCCACCGGATGCAGCACACCCACGCGGCTAATGGCCTTGCCGCGCGTCATGGCCGTATTCACCCGCGCAAAATGGTCTTCCACATAGCCGTATTCCTCATACCACGGGGATTGGTAGTTGAAAGTCGATGGATAATCGCGCTTCGCCTCGCCGTTCATGGACACCCAAGACAGATGTGGCACACGCACCGTCACGCCTAAGGCCGCCTGCCAATCGCCTTGCAGCTTGTGTCCGCGGAAGTCGAAATCCCAGTTTGTCACACCATACAGTTCGGAGAGCACGCCCTCGCGACCGAATTGGCGCGAGGCGGATTGCGCCTGTTTCGCTGTGGTGAACTCACGAAAATCGCAAAGCATATCAATGCCCGGAAGCTGGAACGCGCGATAAGAGCGCATACAATCACCCAGGGAAGCTGTCTGGCTACCCAAAGTGCGTTCCTCCATCATGTGGCCGGTGAGCGCGATGCCGTGTGCCTCGCACCATGCACCGCATTGGTCGGCAAACGCGGAAGCGAAACGCTCCGCCACATGGTCGTGGTAGCGGTAGCGCGGCAAAGAGGTCTTCCCCTCCGGCAAATCCCACAACAGCTCCGGCAGCGTCGCGAGAATGTCTTCGCCGTATGCCGCTTTGTATGTCTCCGGGATGTCAAACGTCCACGGCAGCGCCACGTCACGCTCCTCATTCGCAAATGCAAGCGTCTGCTTGTGGGAGAACTGCGGCTCATCCGTAAACATGGCCGGCACCACCCCGCCGAAGTCTTTCGCTATCGTCTCGTTGTACCGTTCGTATGTAATCTTGATAAATTCTTGAATCGATGCGGGGTCAAGCGTGTTGACATAGCTTTGGTTGTTGAACCAGGGGTTCGGGAGCTGCTTTTCCTCATAGGCATACAGCTTGAAGCCGTTCGCCGCTGCATTTTCATCAATTTTCGTGTATCCGTCCAATGAGCCGTCCGCATTCAACTGTACGTCATAGCATGCGACAAGCTTGCCGTTCTCCGCACGCTCCGCCGCGGACATGGAGTTGTTCGATTTTTCGCCCATATCCTTTGCGCCATATGCCGTACGGGTGAGCAGCAGGTGCATTGCGCGGTAGGCCGGGTTTTTCGTCACCAGACCTCCCGCCGCGCCTGACGGCCAACGATCCTCGTCATACAGCCACGCAAGCATCTTTTCCTCCCGCGCTTTTTCCACCACGGCCTTCACAAGCTCCATGTATTCGTCGCTCAGATACTCCGTCGCCATACCCGTGCGGACATGCAAATGCGCACCGCCATACCCCATTTTCTTGAACTGCTCCATTTGCCAAGTAAGTTCTTCTACCGCAAGCTTGTTGTTCCACGCCCAGAACGGCGTGCCGCGATACTCGCTTGTCGGATTTTGGAACAACGCCGCGTCAAACGGCGCCTTGTTCTTTTCGTATAACATTCGTACACCTCCATATAGAATAGATTCAAATACAATGCAAAATAACGTTTTTCTCCCTGATTATATCATCACATCTTGCGGATTACAACCATAACCATACTGATTTGTTGTAGCTTTTTTACACCGATTGCTTTATAATAAAAATGACGGATTTTTGAGGGGGCGAATGTATGCGAAGGAATGGGAAAGCGCTCATACTGACGGCGCTGTTGGCTCTTATGTTGTTGTTTACGCCGCTTCCGACGGAAGCGGATTTTGGCGATTTCGGCGGCGGGTCGGACTACGGCGGGTCAGATTACGGCGGGTCAGATTACGGCGGGTCGGATTACGGCGGTTGGGATTATGACGACGATGACGACGATTATTCCTTCATCTGGCCAAGTGGCTCCGGCGGCTCCGGCGGCTCCGGTGGCTCCGGTAGCTCCGACACAATCACCGAGGTGAATTGGGAGGACTGGCCGATGATGCTCCTCGGCCTCGTTTTCTTTGTCGCACTCATAGCGCTGCCGGTTCTCGCGATACGGAATTTCTACAGAGCAATAAAACATGGCATCAAAACAGCCACGGGCGGCGGTCGCAGTGCACAGCCCGTCGGCGCGGCCAGGACGGAGAATCTCCTGCCCATGGATGAATTGTATAAATGGGATGCGAACTTCTCGGCGGATGCAATCAAACGGCGGCTGTCTAACCTGTATGTCCAGATGCAAAACTGCTGGACGGCGATGGACATCACGCCTTTGCGCGGCGATTTTACCGACGAACAGTTTGCACAGTATGACCGTCAGCTTGACCAATAC
>JGI994J12354_10001337_pt1 | contig 25006 bp, 19 predicted proteins | sample IntmicLarv3ML3BL_FD_12354 | JGI IMG/M metagenome (IMG submission 12354)
CGCGATTTTCTTATTATTTTTAGGCTAAGTTAAAGCTTTAAAGCTTAACTAAGTTTTGAAAATAAAGACGAAAATCGCGCTAAAATGCTTTAAGTTTAGATTAAATTTACTAAATATTGCATTACATAATAGGCAAGCGAATATTTGATAACTTCTTTAGGTGGGGATTGGAAAAAACTGTGTTTGTGCTTTTGGAAGACGAAAGCATCGTTCAATATACGATGCAAAATGGATAAAATGGTAGCCCCTAGGGGATTCGAACCCCTGATCTCTTGGCTGAGAACCAAGCATCCTAGGCCGCTAGACGAAGGGGCCATATTTATCAGCGCTAATATAATACCAAAAAATAGTGAGTTTGTCAAGTAGGAATTGTTAATTTAAAGAAAAAAAATGGAATTCTTTAAAAAAATAACATAAATCACCTAAACCAAAAGGAAGTGGAACGGTGAAAATCGCCGAGAGAAATTGTCGTACCATTTACCTTTACATGTCGTTTGCTGATATTTTTTGCCGCAGGCCAGTCTGAAAAACGGTCATTTGAGAGCACTACGGCGTCCAAGCGGCGCGCCTCCGAGATTATAAGCTCATCAGCGCTCGTGTACGGCGGTGCCATAACTATCTCGCCGCTACGTATCATATCTTCAAGACGAGAGGAATTGTCGATATTATGACGCAAGCTTGCGTCAATAATTATGAGAACCGGAAAATATCCGCCTTTGTGTGCTAAATTTTTAGTTGTGTCAAGATAGGCAATTTTTCCTGCTCGCTGACTTGCCATCTGCGCTATATTGCTGCCGTCAATTATCGCAGCTTTTGGCGTTCCGGTTAGAATGACACCAGGAATTCCTGCTGCTATAAGCTCTGCTAAAATCTGTTTTTCATTTGGTTGGCGAGCTATTTTCGCTAAAGAATCGCGCAACTCTTCTATTAAGCTAAGATTATTTAATCGCAAAGCGTCAAGAAGTTCCGGTATGTGATATTTTCGTTTACCGATGACAATATTTTCCTTGGAAAAGCTTTTTGTTGCCGCTTGTACGCTCTTTTGTACACTCTTTTTTGGCGTATCTATTGGTGGCATGGAAGTGGTCGGGGAAAGAGCCACTATTTTGTCAACTAAGACGTTAAATCTCTGCTCTAATTTGCCGATATCTTCCTTTATAGAATTAGCTTCTCTTATCAACTCTGCCAACTTTTTATCCATACATATTAATTATACCACATTATACTCTTTTCGTCCATTTTGAGAAATTGTATGGCATTTTCTTTGATTCTCTCGTTTTGATATTGCCTTAAAGTGAACAAAAAAACTTGACAATCAGCAAGTATATGGTGTATAATATATAATTGGATAAAACACCGTGGGAGTTTAAAAATATTATGGCATCTGAGAACACAAATAATGTTAGTGTTGAAAAATTGACGAAGAGAGTTGGCAAATATTCTCTTGTTATTCTTGCATCTGAGCGTGCAAAAGAGCTGAAGCGATTTGAAGAGCGCACCGGCGAGATTACAGCCAGCAATCAAGTCAGAAACGCTTTAACTGATATCGCAAATGCAAAAGTAAAGATGATTATCGGAGACGATGATAGTAATGTGAGCGACGAAGAGATTGATGTAACTATTGACGATGTTGACGCGATGCTTGAAGCTAAAGACGAAGAATAAGTTTAGAGCTCTTTAAAAAATGGAAAGAGAAGATTATTATAATTTACTTGGGGTTGAAAAGAACGCAACACCGGACGAGATAAAGCGCGCATATAGAAAAAAGGCGCGAGAATATCATCCGGATGTTAACCGTACCGACCCGAACGCTGAAGAGAAGTTTAAGGAAATCGGCGAGGCATATGACGTACTGAGCAACCCTGAAAAGCGTGCGATGTATGACCGTTTTGGTCATGATGCACCAAAAGCCGGCGGGTTTTCAGGTGGAAACATGAATAGTGGCGGTTTTGGCTTTGACTTTTCAGATATCTTTGACGGTTTTTTTGGCGCATCTACGACATCAGGTCGCAGAACAGACCTCTCCGGCGACAGTTTACGCTATGATATAAATATAACATTAAAGCAAGCGTATGAAGGCACCGGTGTTACCCTAGATTTGAGCCGTCTTGCCACTTGCAGCGAATGCGATGGTACAGGGTCGGCAACGAAATCAGCCCCTGATACTTGTGAAGTTTGCGGTGGTAGCGGGCAGGTTAAACGGGTTGGAACATCAATGTTTGGGCTGCAAATAATGTCAACTGCACCGTGCGATGCGTGTAATGGTTCAGGGCAAAAGGTGAAAGACCCTTGTCCAAACTGTCATGGTCAGGGGCGCAAGCGGTCGCATGAAGAGCTTGAGGTTGATATTCCGGCGGGCGTAGATACCGGTTCAAAGATTCGTTACTCGGGCAAGGGGGATGCCGGCACGCGAAACAGCCATGCAGGCGACCTTATTATTGTGATAAATGTTAAGCCGCACGCTGACTATGAGCGACATGGTATTGACCTCCTTCGCCGCATTGAAGTGCCTTACTCTGTGATGGTTTTGGGTGGAAAAATAGAGCTTGAGCATTTGAACGGTGAGGTTTTTGAGTGCGAAATACCTGTAAATTGTAAAAATGGTGTGAATATTCGCCTAAAGGGTCGTGGGATGCCGGAACTTCGCTCAACTCGCTTTGGCGATTTGCACCTCATAACTGATGTCAGTGTGCCAAAAGATTTGAGCAAACGTGAGCGCGAACTGCTCACCGCCTTTGCAAAAGAACGCGGTGAACAAGTAAACGACGCAGGGTTCTTTCAAAAGGTCAAAGACCTTTTGGAATAACATTTTTGTCCATTTTTAGCTTTATACCGACTTTAATTTAGTAAAATATTCCCGTAAGGTTATTTCATATTTTCTGTATATTCGGCCAAACCACCGGACATAGCGTTTTCGAACTCGTCTGAAGAGACAACTACCCAACCTTTATCATTATTTACAACGTCAATATCCACAGTTGCAGTTTTGGTCTTTAAATCAGGGCGAGCCATAAGTTTTTTCGCGATTTTCGCCAACTCTGCTTCCTGTTTGTCTTTGTCTAAAAGTGAAGCGCCCATCATAGAAGAAATAGCTTCTTTCATAAATTCAGTCATAATCGGAGAAATATCAAGGGTCGTAATCTCTGTTTTAACGATAACCTTATTCTTATTTACCTTTTCGCTTTCAAGTATTTTGTATTCAAGATTACCGCAAAGCTCATTTAAGATAATTTGAGCATATTCGGGCAAATCTTTCACATCATCACCTTGATAAAAGTTGTCGCCATCCATAAACTTTTGCGCTTTTTCAAAGTCCAACGCCTTTATGCTAGAAAACATCTCTTTGACTGCTTTTTCTGCCTTTTTTTCCTCATTGCAGCCGCTAAACACGAACACTACGCTTACTAAAAGCGCGAGCATTATCAACACGGATAAATATTTTTTCATCTTTTTCCCTCTCTTTCAAGTTACTCTTGCCTGCCAACAACTCAAGAACACTCTTCATTCCGGTCCAAAAATTTTTATGCTCAAATATAACTTTAGAACACATCTAAAAACCTCGTATTTAGCGGAAAGATCAAGTCATATCGTGGCAAGTTACCTATATTTGCCTCAAAAAATACGATGTTTTTTAGCCGATAAAATAACGTTTTTACTTATAAAAACCTCGTAAAACCTCGTATTTTTTCTTTTTTTTGATATATTTTAGCCGGCTGCTGTAAACATTGAAATTATACACTATTTTAAGCAAAAAATCAAGTGGAAAACAGTGGAATTTACTATACAGTTTTCGTGTAACACTAAAAAAATCGCAAAGCTACGGTCTTTCCCCTTTTCAAGTTATTCTTTATCTATCAACAATTCAAAAATCGTAGTCAAGAAAAAGTTTAAACTCTACCTCAGTTTGTTTTTGTTCATTTTGGGATGGAGATTGAACGGGTCAAGGCGAAGCTGTGCTACGCACCGTGAGTCCGCCGACTCCGTTCAAAGGCGCGGAAGCGCCGGTCTCCGCCCAAAATGGACAAAAACTAAAAACTAATCTTCGAGGCGGAGTACACTCATAAACGCTTCCTGTGGGACTTCTACGGAACCGATCGCCTTCATGCGCTTCTTGCCCGCCTTCTGCTTCTCAAGCAATTTACGCTTACGACTAATATCACCGCCGTAACATTTCGCGATAACGTCTTTACGGTATGGACGCACGGATTCCGCGGCGATTACCTTGCCACCGATAGCTGCCTGTATGCGAATTTCCAACTGCTGACGAGGGATAACTTCCTTTAATTTTTTCGTCATCGCGCTACCCCTATGGTATGCACGTTCGCGCGGACTTATAAAGGAGAGTGAGTCAACCTGGTCGCCGTTGACCAAAATATTCACCTTGCAGAGATTGCCGACCTTGTAGCCCGCGAACTCGTAATCAAAGGACGCGTAACCTTTAGTACGGGATTTTAGCTGGTCAAAAAAGTCAAGCAAAATCTCGCCGAGCGGAAAGTCATAATTCATAATAACGCGCTTTGTACCCGCGTACTCCATGGAGTTGTAAACGCCGCGCCGCTCAGTCGCGATTTCCATACACGCGCCGATATAGTCGCTGGGAGCGATTATTTTCGCAGTCACAAAGGGCTCTTCAATAGTTTGGATAAAGTCCGCGGTCGGCATATCAGCGGGGTTATCAACCATTATAACCTCGCCCGAAGTGGTTGTCACGCGATAAACTACGCTTGGGCTGGTCGCGACAATATCTATATTGTACTCGCGTTCTAAGCGCTCTTGCACAATCTCCATATGAAGGAGACCCAAAAAGCCGGTTCTAAAACCGAATCCGAGCGCAGTTGAGCTCTCGGGTTCAAAGGTTACGGCAGCGTCATTTAAACGGAGTTTTTCAAGCGCCTCGCGGAGCAATGCGTAGTCTGAGCTGTCAGCCGGGTAAAGCCCGCAAAAAACCATGGGTTTTGCTTCCTTAAAGCCCGGGAGCGGCTCTTTAATATCGCTGTTATCCTCGGTTATGGTATCGCCCACGGCAGCGTCACCAATGCTCTTAATGCCGGCGGAAATATACCCCACTTCGCCGGCTACAAGCTCAGAGGTTGGCTGCATTCCGAGGGTAAATCTCCCCACTTCTTGCACTTCAAAGACTTTGCCCGTGCTAAACATCTTTATTTTATCCCCGGCCTTTACCCTGCCGTCACGCACACGCACATAAGCGATAATGCCGCGGTACGGGTCAAAGTGGGAGTCAAATATTGCGGCTCTGAGCGGAGCATTCACTTCGGCTGTAGGAGGCGGAATTTTTTGCACCACGGCCTCTAAAATATCTTTAATACCGATGCCGTCTTTAGCGGAGGTCAAAATCGCCTCATCACCTAAAATCGCCAAGCTGTCCTCTATCTCCTCGCGTACTCTGTCCGGGTCGGCGCTCGGAAGGTCTATTTTATTTATTACCGGAATGAGTGTTAACCCCACTTCATTTGCCAAAATACAGTTAGCCACAGTCTGCGCCTCAACGCCTTGAACGGCGTCAACTATCAAAAGTGCACCTTCGCAAGCGGAAAGGGAGCGGGAAACCTCGTAGTGAAAGTCCACGTGCCCCGGAGTATCTATCAAGTTTAGTTCGTATTCTTGCCCGTCATCAGCGCGGTAAGTTATAGCCACTGCGCTCGCTTTTATGGTAATGCCGCGCTCGCGCTCTAGATCCATTGAGTCCAAGATTTGCGCAGCGCTGTTTCTATCGTTCATAATCCCGGTATATTCAAGCAATCTGTCAGCGATAGTTGATTTTCCGTGATCTATGTGGGCGATAATACAAAAGTTTCGTATAAATTTCTTATCTATCATTTTTTACTTTAAGGGTACCTCTAAAAATCTAAAACATTTCCACACTCGCAGATTTTTAAAGATACCCTATATTATAGTGCATTTTGGCTATATTTGCAACTTTTTATCGTGCGTTCTGTCAATTTACTTGCGATATTTCTGCAAAAAAGGGTGAAATTCCCTTAAAAACCTTTGACGAAAATTGAAAAAGGGTATATAATATAGTAGTAACACAAAATTTTTCGGAGATTAACAGGAATTTGAGTAAAGATATTTTTGAACGTATTTACATTGCGGGTTTTGGCGGACAAGGCGTTTTAAAGCTCGGACTTACCCTTATTGAGGCAGCGATGGATGAAGGCAGAGAGGTGGTCTGGACACCGGCATACGGTCCTGAAACACGCGGTGGGTCATCATTTTGCACAGTAATTATTTCGTCAGATAAAATAGGTTCCCCTATAGTCAATGAAGTGGAGACAGGAATAGTCCTTGACCAACCCTCACTTGATAAATACCATGATCGCATAAAGAGCGGCGGCACTATGATCTATAACAGCTCACTCGTGGCGCTCGAGAATAAACGTGACGATATTAACTATTACCATTTGCCGGCAAATATAATCGCTGAAGAGCTTGGCAGTGAAAAAATCTTAAATATGGTAGTGCTTGGTGCTCTTTTAAAGCTCAGTCCTATCTGCGCGCCGGAGTCTATCATTAAAGCGATAAGTCGCGCAATTTCCGAGAGGAATAAACATCTCATTCCGCTAAATGAAAAAGCGCTCATCAAAGGGAGCGAGGAGCTTATCAAAGATTAGTTTTGATGGAGTTTAATGCCATGAAAAATTTACAAAAATATATATTAAAATACGCTGTTATGTTCGTTTTGCTCGGTATTGCGGCACTATGCGCCGTGGCTCAAGACAGATACGTGACTATATCTCAAGACAAAAGCACAATAACACTCTACAGTGATGGCGTTACAAACACGCTAAAGTTACCGCAAGAGTTGCGCGCACCATTTTTATACGCTAATCTCTCCGGTAACGGCTATTCTATAGCCATAAATGCTACAGCTTCTGACGGGGTGTCAAGGATATATCTTGCCGACTTAGCTACTGAAAATGAGCTCATGAGCGGCGCAAAAATGCTCTTGGGAAATGATGCTAAAAACCAATTTGGCGGCACATTTTCAGCTGACGGCAGTATGGTTGCTTATTTTTTAGAAAATGGCAGAAGTTTTGACCTTTACATCACAGAGCTTACAAACAATAGCTCTAAAAAGATATCAACCTTTTCAGAAGTCTCTCCGGTCTCCTTAAGTGCAGATAAGAGACAGATTTTAGCTATACGAAAAACAGATGATAAAAGTACACTCTGGATAGTGCCGAATACCGGCGGCAGAGAGATAGAGATTAGAATCACTTCAAATATCACGGAAGCGGTTTTCTCACCAAATTCAGACAAGATAGCAGCTGCAGTTTACAACCCAAACAGCAAGCTTTATGACCTTGAGATTTTCCCATTTTTAGGCACAGGCGGAAACACTGTTGTTGAAGATATAACAAACCTTAGAAACCTTGTGTGGCTGGAAAATGACATCACATTTTTAGCAGACAAAATAGCAGAAACTCCCGGCCCGATCTTTAATTACAATGAAAAAAGCGGTATGCTTACAAAGGTAGAGTCACCAAATATACCCGATCCACTATTCTTGTTTTCAAAGAATATCTTAGTTGAGAGAGAAGGTAGTGGTGGCAGCATTATAAGCGGTGGCGACGGCAATACTGACGATGGCAGTAGCAGTGTGACTGTTACACCTGCGGCAAAGTATATCATTGATACTGCTGACTTGCAGAAATTAGAGTCGTTGCAAAATAAATCTATTAAGTTTATATCACCAAAGGATGCCGAAACTTCAGGCGTAAAAGGGATTGTGAACATAGAGATTTTGACCAAAAATAATGTCTCTACTGTACAGTTGCAGTATAACGGAAGATTTTTAAGCGAAGGTGAAGTTATAAATAATAAATACGTTTACAACTGGAACACCTTAAATGCCGCTAAACTTGCTCCCGGAACATTGCCAAATAACTATAAGGCGCTTAAAGAATTCCCGGATAGCAGCTATACTTTGACCGCTATAGGAAAAGATTTAGCCAACAGAGTGGTAGCTGAAGAGAAGATAACTGTCACGCTGGCAAATAACCTTACACTCGGAACAAATATCCCCACCGCTGCCTCGTGGCTTGAGAAGGTGGATGCACAAGATACGTACAATATCAGCGCAACATCATCACTCGTCGGACAGCCGAAATCTGAGCTTAATGCTGAAATGTTGGTGCGCGCAATGCGGATAAACAGGGGTGGTTATGATGAAGAGAATAATCCATATTTTCTCTTCCAAACCCGCCTTGTAGGTCCAAATAATGCGCTCCCAATACGTTACGGCGAGCGTGGCACAGCAGTTATGCCTGAGACCTCAAATAATGTCGGACTGCACGCAGTGAGTTTAGCCGGTGAGGTTCAGTTGCCAAAATCAGCTAATGCAACCACTAATACATTGGCACTTGTGAGCTTGGCCCTTCCAAAAACAGCTGTAGTTCGGGATAAGACCTGGCGCGCTAAAATGTTTGTCACTACAGACATTTTCAGCCGCGAAGTTGCTGAAGTGAACGCCACAAATTTCTTTGATGCCATAGAAGAGTGGGATAATGGTCAGATAGTAGCAGTTGTTCGCAGCACATTTTCACTGCCTGTAGATACAAAGCTTTTTAATAGCCCAACAACTTCCATACCTTCAACTCTTGGCAGCAGAGCTACACCGAAAGTTTTTGATCGAGATGGTAATGAGGTGATAGGAGGGGTTCCGCCACCTATAGACCAGCAAACTCAGTCAAAGAGCATGACAGCGCAACAGACAAGCTCGGGCGTAAGGTTTTCATGGATAGATATTTCAACAGGAAAGGTGATAAAAGCACAAGATTATATCCGTTACTACCTCTCAAATAATGATGCTATGAGTACAGTTCCGGGCTATACTCCGCAGACACTTGGCACAGTTCCGGGGCAAGGAGCTCAGGGACAGCAGGCCGGTGGTGGAAGAAATCAGCAAAATATTACCTATTTTGTGACATTTACTTATCAGCTTGTCAATTAGTATATGAAGGCGCTTTACCGTCGTCCATTGCTTTTATGCTTTGTGGCTTGGTGTTTTGGTATCTGCCTCGCCTTTAAGGTAAGATTATACGAATTTGACACACTATTGCCGCTTATATTTTCTGCTTTTGCCTTATTTTGCTCGTTTTTACTTTCAGTAAATGGGAATAATTATAAGGCAAAAGCAGTGATATTATTAGTGCGCTTAATCCCCATATTCTTCATTTCACTTCTCTTAAATGCGCCGTTTTTTAGATCGATTCCTGCATCAGATGTAAAATATTTGCCGGAAAATACGCCGATAACTTTAAAGGGTTACTTTAAGAGTGTTAAAAGAGGCGCTAAAATGGATAGCTGGCAAGGAGAGATGGTTGTCATCTCAAAGATAATAGGCGGCAATTCAACAGCTGTAGATGACATAACTGTTTACTGCTACGGATACAAGGACAGACCTGAAGTGGATATGACCGTAACATTAAGTGGCACGGTTTCTGATTATGGTGCGAAAACACCGTTACCTTACACGTTTGACTCTTCCATGTGGAATCTTCTGCATAACTACGACTATACAATAGTAGCAGACTCAGTAACAGCTACAGGAATAGAGAAACCTAAAGCAACATTTGACCTCACTTCTTGGCGCGATGTTTGCCATAACCGACTCACGACTGAGCTTGAAAAGCGGGAAGTCAATTATATTTATTCGGCGATAATTGAAGGGCTGGTGCTTGGTGGAAGCGGTGCCGATATACCGCGCGATGTGACAGAAATTTTTAAAAAAAGCGGTACGCTACACGTGATGGTGGTTTCGGGGAATAGGATTTCCGCATTTACTGCGCTATTTTTGTTCCCGCTGCTTCTCTTTGGTTATAGAGGGCGCATAACTTATCCGCGGGCGCGGCGTTGGCTTACTATCAGTTCGCTTATATTGCTTGCGATTTATGTTATAATAGCTGACAGCGGCGTTTCGGTCACAAGGTCCATTATTACCTTTGTGGTATTTACGGCGACCGTACTTATGGTCTGTTTTGGCAAAGATGTTGAGGATAGAAGCTTAATCCCCGATGGTATTACAACTCTGGCACTTGCAGGGTTTGTGATAGTCTTTATTAACCCCGCATCACTTTACGACGTCGGATTTCAGCTCTCATTTTTGGCAGTCTTGGGCATTATCACTATAAATCCCATCCTGTTTAGATTTATCAATATTTTACTGGACAACCGCACTATAAGCAGCATACTCTCAGTCACAGTAGCAGCACAAATATTTACAACGCCAATACTCATCTGGCACTTTGGCACCTTGCCGCTTTTTGGACTCATCGCGAACTTAATAACAGTGCCAATAACAGCTATTATCTTCGTTCTGGGGCTTTTGCTGATAGTTTTTGCAGTATTTGCGCCGGTATTTGTATCTCCGATTCTGTTTTTGACACTACCGCTCACAGAACTCACCTTTTCATTCAACGCTTTTTTTGCCAATCTTCCATTTAGCGTATTAAATTACTATTCTCGCTCAACTGAGCTTTATATACTATATTTTGTCTTAATAGCCGCAATATTTTACGCTTTAAACCAAATCCCGACTCTAACTATAGAAAAGCTTTCCAGACTAAAAGGGTGAAAATTATTTAAGGCTTGCCAAAACAGATCCTTGGTAATAGAAGCTTAAGATGTCTTTATACGCCCGCCCTTTTTTCGCTTGTCCGATAGCACCAACTTGACACATACCAAGTCCGTGACCGTAGCCACCACCGTAAAATGTGAACCCTTTATCATCTTTCTTTAAGGAAAATCCGGCGGACTTTAGTCCGCCAAAGGCATTGCGAACGTTTAACTCGCCGGTTATTACCACTTCGCCAAGCTCACCTACAACCTTTAGCGAGCTTATTCTGCCACCCGGCTCGCGCTTTACAACTGTAATTTCTTTCACCTTGCCGGTTTTATCTTTTTGTTTGAAAGTATTATCAATTTCAGCAAAGGTAAAGCTCTTTACCCAACGGAAATTAGCTACAAAGCCGGTGTTTGGTAAATGGCAATTTCCTTCATGTTTGGTTGTATAAAAAGTATGCCATTCTGTTTCGGTTTTAGGGCGCGTCTGACCGCAATCGTTCACGCTAATAAGGTAGTGAGCACCATTTGCCGAAGTTTCGGTAAAACCGCCGCAGGTGGAAAAGAACATAGCATCAACTATGCCGCCCTTATTATCGTGCAAAATTTCGCCACCGGTCTCCTTTACCGCACGAATGGTGGTATCTTTTTCATATAAATAGCCGTTATAAACTTGGCTCATAACTGTATCATAGACATCAAATTTTTGCCTTACATACCGTCCTAAACGCGCTGCCGCATAAGAGCGCGCGGCAACAGCTTGAGATTTTAGCGCCTCAAGCGGCTGGCCGGAACCCATCTCAGCTGCCAAAACGCTGTAAAGGTACTCTTCCAAATCAATCTTATTGACGAGCATAAGTTTTCCGCTCGCATTAATATGAATTTCCATTTCCCCGCGGTAAACATTATACTTTTTAACAGGGGTAATATTTACTGTAATAAGTGGGAAACTTCCGGCCTTTACACCTTCGGTAAGCGGTGCAAAAGTGACAGGCGAGCTAACATTATTCACCGTAACATCGCTGAAGTAGTAAGATATCGAACCCAAAACCGGCTTTATAGTGAGATTTGCATTCTGTTGAACGAGCGGCATATAGGTGCCACCCTCTAAAAGTTTCATACCGCTTGGGGAAATGAGTTCAACGCTTTCAAGATTATCAGCGAGAAGTACACGGATAGTCGCACCATTAGTTGTGCTTATAAATATAAGCATTAATGCTATTAAAAAAATGATTTTTCTCATACCTGTTTTATACCTTTTCATCATCTTCTTCGCGATGATTACAGCCACACGGTGTTTTTTGACATTTAGGGCATCCGTTGCCGTATTTTTTCAATAAAACTTCGTCTAAGTTTATATCCATAGTGGATGCTAAACTGAGCAACCAAGCGTAAACATCGGCAAATTCCTCGTCAATATTTGCGCAATCTTTGCTCCGTATGGCGCGCGAAAGCTCGCCAACTTCCTCAACAAGCCAAATATAATTATCCTGCCAGTCGCGTTTAGCATCCTTTTTTAGAAAAATATTCTCAATTAACTTTTGCGATTTACTCTTTTCCGTCATACCTTAAATCTCAAATTTATCTGTTCTAAAGGGCATCATCGGGAGATTTTCGCTGTTGAAAATATTACAAATCGGGTCATCAACAAATGCATAACGGACAGCTATCGGCTCAGTTACCGAATTTGCGCTGACAATGATTTTGTTACCCTCTATTTCCGCTTTAGCATCAACGAATTCTCTATTTTCGCCGGCGATTTTAAATGCTAAAAGCTCATCGCCCTTGACCACAAATCCATTATAAACAAAGTCAAACTCTAAAACAGCTTTGTCACCAACAATCTCCATAGATTTAAAGACCGGACCCTTAAGCGCAATGTCCTTTTTACCGTAGTCATGGTGGAGTGCAAGGCGGGCGAGGCGCTCGCCAACATCATGCTTGTTCGTCGGGTGGATGTCGATGCTATCACCAATGTCGATGATAGTCGTCATATCGCAGTTTTTCACCGATTGCGTGGTAAGATATTGGCTTTCGCGCAAAATAGGCCAACTGTAAAATTCATCACCTACATAACCTCTATCAAAGTTCGCTATCTCTACAATGTAAAACGGAAAGTCGCCAACCTCAAATTTGTTGCGCCAGTCTGCGATCATTGCCGGCAATTTTACACGGTAGCTAAGCGCATCATCTTTGTTGTCAGCGTTGCTTTCACCTTGATACCAAATAGCGCCTGATACAGCAAAAGGAGCTATAGGGTCAATCATCGCGCGGACAATAGCGTACGGAAGATTTGGGTTGTTCGGACCGGGAGGGGATTTTGGTGGTGCAGGGAACGAGGTGTTAAGACCGAAATCCTGCTCAACGATATAGCTCCACGTGCCACTTAAATCAATTTTTTCATCGTCTGTGCTATTTGCAACTGTTAAATACATATGCTCAGCTTCGCCAACGAACCCTGCACAAAAGATATTGGAAAATATTCTTACCGCTATCAACGCTTCCGGTTCTTGTGTGAGTTCCTTTGGCACTAGGTATTTTCGTGGTGTTGCCCAGGAGGAACTATTATCTTCCCAGCGCATACTGCCGATATGCACATTGTTAAAGTAGGCAACATCAGACTTATCTATAGGCGGAAAATGGAGTACAAGGTCGCGCCCTAAAAAGCTTTCCGGTAAAGTAATACATTTTCTAAACCAAATAACGCCGTGGTGGTCGATGCCACGGTCTAACCAGTTGCCCGGGGTTTCAATCTTTGGTAGCTCGCGGTCATCATGATTTAAGCTTGCAAACCCCTGTGCATAGCCGACATTAGCGACATCAATACTGTTCGTTTGATACGCTGTACTCTGTTTCCAGTCATTCATTATGGTCTCATACGCTTTTTTAGGATCGCTGATGGTTGCGATGTATTCCTCATAGTCGTCGGCAATTTCCTTTAAAAGCGGATTAGCTTCTATTGCCTCTTTGCCTGTCCATGCTTCAACAATAGTGCCACCCCAAGAGGAATTAATAAGCCCAACTGCGACATTTAATGTCTCGCGCAACTTCCTGCCAAAATAGTAGCCGACAGCACTAAATGTTAGTGCGTCCTCTTCTGTTGTCCTTGACCAACTGCCGATAGCATCATCCGCCGGCTCATAAGTTGCTACATGTGCGACATTGAAGAGGCGTAGATAGTCATCTTTAGCGTTTTTTGCATCTTCATAGCCATTTTCAGAGCCGGAAAGATTTAGCTCCATATTGCTCTGTCCGCTACAAATCCACACTTCTCCTATCATCACATCAGTAAATGTGATTTCGTTCTCACCGTCTGTTATAATCATCTCGTATGGTCCACCGGCAACAAGTGGTGGCAAAACAGCTCTAAAAATACCATTTTCAGGCATTGCAGTTGCTTCATTTCCGGCTAAAGTAATGGTAACCATGCTGTTTGCTTTACCCCAAACTTTTATCGGTATATTTTGTCGCAAAACCATGCTATTACCAAAAATAGCAGGAATTTTCATCTTTCCACATATAGTTGTCATAATACTCTCTCACTTTTATTATGTAATTTTTACAATACTTATATTATATATTATTTTGTGCTTTTTTACAAACTTTTTTTGCGCTTTAGAAGAATTTATTTATAAAAACAGGAAATTATGCTATTTGAGATGAAAATTCTTTCTCTTTGTCACTATTTTGAACTTGAAATGCTCGCCGTTTAGTAGTATTATGGTATCATGATGTTAAATAGAAAGAGTCAAAAAATTTTGGTTGTTGTGGCTTCTCCTGTAGAGGAGACACTGTGGTGCGGTGGATTTTTGCTCATGCAAAATAGGAGTAAAAGCATTGAAATAGCAACATTAACAACTCCTAAAAACAGCGTGCAGAAATTGGCATTTGAGCGTGCATGTATGGCATATGGCGCGCGAGGATTTGACCTTGGTGTGGCTGATACTCCTGAGCGTTGTCCTATAGATACAAAGGATATCGCACGTGCATTGGCAAGCAGGGTGAATAATTCTCATTATGATCTCATTTTTACTCATAACAGAAGTGGTGAATACACCTCAAACAGGCGACATAAAGAGCTCTTTTTGGCTGTAAATACAGCAATAAATGATGATCTTATAAGTTGTGAATGCCTTGCGCGTTTTTGTTACACCGATAATGATGGCGTAGAGTTGCCGCACCCTAAAAAACAGGGTGAAAAATTACCGTTAGATCAGGAATTATGGCAGAAAAAATATGTTATTTTGCGTAAAATATACAATTATACAGCGGACAGCTGGGAAGCGCGAACAGCACCAAAAATCGAAAGTTTTTCATTAAAAACCCTCGAAGAACGCTCAATACTTACTGCTGCTTGAGATAACTACGAAGGTTTTATAAAGTTTGCGGTTACCGCCAAAAAAGATTAAAAAGCCAAGTTTTTTTATAGCTTGGCTTTTCGTCTTTTCTCTTTTTCTAAATTAATTCTTTACCTATCAACAACCCAAAAATAGTATAAAACCAAAATTTGCTCAAGGCAGTTTTTGGTCATTTTGGGATGGAGATTGAACGGGTCAAGGCGAAGCTGTGCTACGCCTTGCCACGTCCGTAGACTTCGTTCAAAATGAGCGATAGCGAAAATCCACGTTTCAATTTGGCTATCATAATGTTAGTCTTCCTATTGTTACGACACACGGTGTCAAGGTAACATTATAGAAAGTTTAAAAAAAACCAAAATGGACGAAAATTAATGTTTGAAATGGCGCATGGAGGTAAATACCATTGCTATGCCGTGGGCGTTACAGGCGTCAATAACCACTTGATCCTTGATTGAGCCGCCGGGCTGAATAATAGCTTTAATTCCTGCCTTAGCCGCCACATCGATATTGTCCGGTTGCGGGAAAAATGCATCAGATGCTAAAACAGCGCCGATTGCCTTATCTCCCGCCTTCTCGGCAGCGATTTTGTTAGCATCAACGCGCGAGTAAACGCCACCACCTATGCCTACAGTCTGCGTGCCTTTAGCGTAAACAATGCCGTTAGACTTCGTGGTCTTGACCACCTTCCACGCAAACATTAGCTCGGCGAGTTGCTCGTTAGTCGGCGCGACATCTGTTACCACTTGCAAATCGCCGTCGGTCAGCAAGGTATCCTTCTCCTGTGCGATAATGCCGCCGGTAATCTGCTTAAAGTTGTATTTGTCAGCTTTCCCCATATCTTTTAGCGCGACAAGGCGAAGATTTTTCTTAACAGACAGCGCCTCTTGTGCCTCTGCGCTGAATGACGGAGCCAAGATGCACTCCAAGAACCCGTATTTTTCCATGCCGATAAGTAATGCTTCAGCTACCTGTTTGTCAACTTCGCGATTAAAGCCGACAATGCCGCCAAACGCGGACAGCGGATCGCACTCCAGCGCCTGTGTGTAGGCGAGCGCGAGATTGGCATTTGATGCCACGCCGCACGGACTGGTGTGCTTTACGATGTATGCGGTCGGCTCATCAAACTCTATTACGCCGCTCAAAACCGCTTCCAAATCCAGATAATTGTTAAATGAAAGCTCTTTGCCCTGCAAAATTTCTGCAGCAGGCAACCCATAAGCATCGGTGCCGATATTTGCGTAAACCGCTGCCTTCTGGTGCGGATTTTCGCCGTAACGAACGTCGGCTATTTTCTTGCCGCGAGCAGCAAAAACTGAGGGCATTCCCTCTTCTTTAAGCATATTTTCGCGCAACCATGAGCTGATGGCAGTATCGTAATTTGAGGTCAAAGTATAGGCCTCGACAGCAAGCTCTGCACGTGTGCGGTCGCTGACAGAGCCGTTATTTTCCTTCATTTCAGACAAAACTTGGGCGTAACGCGCAGGGTTCGTGACGATGGCTACACTCCTGTAGTTTTTCGCCGCGCTCCTCACCATGGAAGGGCCGCCGATGTCGATATTCTCAATAGCGTCCTCTAAGGTCGCACCCTCTTTTTTGACTGTTGCCTCGAACGGATAAAGGTTCACAACAACCATATCTATCATGGAGATATTGTGTTCTGTGGCGAGCGCCATATGCTCAGCGTTATCGCGAAGCGCCAACAGCCCGCCGTGAACTTTGGGGTGAAGGGTCTTTACGCGACCGTCCATCATCTCGGGGAATCCGGTATAGTCTGAGATGTCGCGCGCCGCGATTCCGGCATCAAGTATCGCCTTTTTTGTGCCGCCGGTTGAGATTATCTCAACCCCCATCTCAGTCAAACCTTTAACAAAATCCACCAAACCGGTCTTATCGGAAACGCTGACCAGCGCTAATTTTACTTTATTCTCCATTTTCTTCCCCCGCAAGCTCTTCCTCCGCTAAGTCTTCATCTACGATATCCTCTTCTTCGTCCACGATATCGTCAATTATTTCATCCACAACCTCGTCAATATCAGCGACAAGCGCTTTTTTCGTAGCTTCCTTCTTGTCAGCTGTATCTGTTGTCGGTTCGTCGTCTTGTAATTCCTTAACCACAATAGTTACAGCCGCGATGTTGATATCTTCGTCCATCCTCATAAGGCGTACACCCTGAGCCGAACGGCCTGTTTCTCGTATGTCCTTAACTTTACTCCTTATAACCTGTCCGCCGGAGGAGATGAGCAGGAGTTCATCTGTTTCATAAACCGCCTTACAGTCAACCAAATTACCGTTTTTCTCGGTTATCTGTACGGTCTTCATACCTATACCACTGCGGGTCTGTACCTTATAAGCGGTAAGCGGAGTACGTTTCCCGTAACCTTTTTCTGTGACCGCGAGCAACTCTTGGTCTTGGGTCACGATAGCCACACCCACAACCTTGTCACCTTTTCTAAGGTTGATACCCTTAACGCCTGCCGCTGTTCTGCCCATCGGGCGGACATCGGTTTCATTAAAGCGGATGCTCATACCGTGGTGCGTGGCAATAACTATATCACGTTCTCCGTCGGTTATCTTCACCCATTTTAGTGAATCTTTATCGCTCTTCATGGTGATGGCTATTTTACCGTTGCTGTTGATATTGCTAAATTCCTTAATCGGAGTCTTCTTAACAATACCCTCTTCTGTGGTCATAAATATATAGCGCTCGCCTTCAAAGTCTTTTAAGTTCAAAATAGCGGTTACTGTGTCGCCCGGGTCGATGGCCACGAGGTTTATGATATTGCTCCCCTTAGCGGTTCTTGAGCCGGCAGGAATCTCATGCGTTCTAAGGCGGTACACCTTTCCGCGGTCGGTAAAGATGCAGAGATAGCTGTGGGTATTGGCGATAAAGAGATGCTCTACGCTGTCCTGTTCTTTAGTGGTGAGACCAACAACGCCTTTGCCGCCGCGACCTTGCGTGCGATAGGTGTCTATCGGAAGGCGTTTGACATAGCCGTCTCTGGTCATTGTGATAATGGTATCCTCTTCGTCGATTAAGTCCTCGATGGAGAGATCCTGTGCCTCTTCGGGTCGGATGCGACTACGGCGACCGTCAGCGTATTTTTTCTTAACATCTAAAAGCTCGTCCTTGACTACGCCCATGAGTTTCTTGCGGTCAGCGAGCAGACTTTCAAGGTAAGCAATCCTCTCAGCCACTTGCGCGAGCTCTTTTTCTATCTTCTCAATCTCGAGTGAGGTGAGGCGATGGAGTTGGAGGTCAAGCACTGCCTGCGCTTGGCGCTCGCTCATGCCAAAACTCTGCATAAGCCCCTCTTTAGCGATAGTCGGGGTGCGGCTTTCACGAATTAATTTTATGACAGCATCGAGATTGTGAAGAGCTATTATATACCCTTCCAAGATGTGTGCGCGGTCACGCAATTTCTTCAGCTCAAATTTAGTTCTGCGCGTAATAACCTCACGGCGGTGATCTAAAAATTCGCTGATAAGGTCGAGCATGGTGAGGGATTTCGGTTCTGGCTTGCCGTTTATGTGAACGATGCCCACCATATTAAAGTTAAAGCGTTTTCTGAGTGATGTATGTTTGTAAAGCTGATTTAAGATAACGTGCGCATTGACGTCGCGTTTGAGCTCAATAACGAGCTTCATACCAACGCGGTCAGACTCGTCGCGAAGATCGGAAATACCCTGAATCTTTTTGTCTTTGACAAGGTCGGCTATCTGTTCAACGAGGCGAGATTTATTCACCTGGTAAGGGAGTTCTGTAACGATAATTGCGGTTTTGTTATTCTCTGCCGGCTCTATAACTGTTCTTGCCTGCATGGTACACGCGCCGTTTCCGGTGGTGTACGCTTGACGTATGCCGCTTGTCCCCAAAATAAGTCCGCCGGTCGGAAAGTCGGGTCCGGGCATTACGCTCATAAGGTCATCAACGGTCATTTTGCCGTCATTATCGATGTGCATAACGCAAGCGTCAACCGCTTCACCCAAGTTATGCGGTGCCATCTCTGTTGCCATACCTACCGCAATACCGCTAACGCCGTTGCAGATAAGGTTCGGGAATGCTGACGGAAGAACGCTCGGCTCTTCTATTGTTTCGTCAAAGTTTGGCACAAAATTGACGGTGTTATTGTCAATGTCCGAGAGGATAGCCGCGCCAAGAGGGGTTAATTTCGCCTCTGTGTAACGCATAGCAGCAGGTGGGTCGCCGTCCATAGAGCCAAAGTTACCTTTGGGGTGTACCATGGGGTAGCGAGAGTTCCAGTCTTGCGCCATACGCACGAGGGTGTCGTAAATAGAGGCATCGCCGTGCGGGTGATATTTACCCATACAGTCACCGACGATGGTCGCGCACTTTCTGGTGTTGCCGCCGGGGTTTAGGTTGAGCTGATCCATAGCGTAAAGCACGCGGCGTTGTGACGGCTTAAGACCGTCTCTGACATCCGGCAATGCGCGAGAGACGATAACGCTCATCGCAAAACGGAGATAGGAGTCTTTCATCTCGTCGACAATAGAGATGTCTGTTAAGACTCGCGCTATCTGTTTTTCCTGTCCTTCATCTGACATTTAAATCCTACCTTTTTTGCATCTCTAAAAACAAGTGTAGTAGACTTTTAGAGACATTTTTTCATGTATTTAATTTTATCAAGAAAAATTATAAACTTTTGAAATTAGACCCGTTTTTGGGTCATAAAGTATAATTCGCCATTTTTTCCTTAACTCCTCTTTTTTTATGCAAAATACTGTTTTTTGCCAAAAAACAGCGTTTTACGGGGTTTTAGTCAAATTTTAATAAGGAAAAATGCTTCTTTTTTCATTTTTTACATAAAGTGTATAGTATTTTCCAGTTAATTCTATATCATTCCATTTGAAATTATGGTATCATATAAAATGCCCTAGTACAGCACAAAGCTATGTTAAATCATAAGAAAGCTTTTTAAACTGCCAAAGGCTTGAATTTTTCGTTAAATTCAGTTATAATATACATATTAGAAAAGAAATGAGGGGTTTATGGAAACAGTTATAAAGTTGTCGCCGATAAGAAAAGCTATCGCTGACAGGATGGTGGAGAGCAAAACCAATGCTCCGCACGCGTATGTCGCTATTGATATAAATATGACAAACGCGGTTGAATTTAGAAAACAGAATAACAAAATCGCAGCCGATAATGGTACGGAAGATAAGATTTCGCTGAACGATTTACTCGTAAAAGCGTGCGCAAAAGCGCTCAAAGAGTATCCGGGAATTAACGCGACTTTCGTGGATGATGAGCTGCATTTACATGATGAAGTGAACATTGGCGTGGTGGCAGCTATCGACAATGATGAAGGAATTTTGGTACCGGTAATAAGGACCTCCGACCAAAAGAGCGTCTTTGAAGTCAGCCGCGAGATTAGGGAAAAAGCTGCTTTGGTGCGAAAGAAGAGATTACGCGCTTCAGACAGTATGGGCGGCACTTTTACTATTTCAAATGTTGGTATGTTTGGCGCAAAATATTTAACAGCAGTAGTTCAGCCGCCGCAAGTAGCTATTTTGGGCGTTGGTGCAGCTTTGCAGACTCCGATTGTTGTAAATAACGAGATTGTTATCGCTCCCATGATGGGGATAATCCTCTCCTTTGACCATAGAGCGGTTGACGGAGCTGTTGCTGCAAAATTTATAAAGAGTGTAGCAGACAACTTGCAGACCCCGGAAGACCTATAAAAAATAGCATGAAGATACTTTTTCTTGGAGACATTTGTGGTAGAGCAGGTAGATGTGTAGTCCAAAGGGTGCTACCGAACTGGATTTCAAAATATAATCCGGATATCGTTATCGCTAACGGAGAGAACGCGGCAGGCGGATTTGGGCTGACAAAACAGACCTCGGAAGAGATTTTTTCGAGCGGTGTGGATGTCATCACGCTTGGAAATCACACTTTTTCCAAAAAAGAGGTGGCGCACTTGCTTGAAGACGACGTGAGAGTGCTTCGTCCGCTGAATTACCCGAAAAGCACGCCCGGGTATGGGTACGGCATTTATAACACGCATACCGAGCAAAAAATTGCGGTTATAAACCTGCTCGGTCGTGTCTTTTTAGATATGGTTGACAACCCCTTTGAGCGGGTAAAAGAGGTGATAGAAAAGGTAAAACAGGAGACCGATTTTATCTTTATTGACTTTCACGCTGAGGCAACGAGCGAAAAAGCTGCCATGGCGTGGATGCTTGACGGAGTAGCCACCGCAATAGTCGGCACGCACACCCATGTACAGACCGCGGATGAGAGGATTTTGCCAAACGGCACAGCTTTTTTAAGTGACGCAGGTATGTGTGGACCGCTCGACTCTATTTTGGGCGTAAAGCCGGAAATTATAGTTGACAGGATGCTAAACTTTGGACAGCAACGATTTGAGGTGGTGGAGAGCGGACCAAAGGTAATAAACGGTGTCCTTATTGCCGCAAAAGCCAAGGGGCAAACCGAAGAGATACTACGTCTTAGTGAAGTAATGGCATAGTAGATAAAGGGTATCTCTAAAAGAGAATGTAAGCAAAAGATTACACAACAGTTAAAGTAATAGTAATATAATATTTGAAGTACGGCAAGGGAAGAGAGCTTTAAAATAATCTTCTTTTGCGAGCGTGAAAGCTGAGGAGAAAATAATAATGGAAGTATTACGTGTTTCTGCAAAATCTAATCCAAATTCTGTAGCAGGAGCTCTCGCCGGAGTTATACGCGAAAATGGCACGGCTGAGGTGCAAACAATAGGTGCCGGCGCGCTGAATCAGGCGATAAAAGCGCTTGCCATCGCGCGGGGGTTTTTAGCTCCGTCCGGCATAGACCTTGTATGTAGTCCATCTTTCACTGATTTAAACGTTGACGGCTCTGAACGAACAGCAATAAAGCTGATGGTTGAGCCAAAAAAATATTAGGGCACCCATTAGCCTGAAAAAAACTAAAAGGAAATTTGATGCGGAAAAATCAAAGTTTACGCTCCATGGAAAGCGGTTTAGATGAGCCGCAATCTGTAGTAGTCGCAGCGTTAGAGCAGCATAATGATGAGGACGATTTCGAGACTTCGCTGAGGGAAATCGAGGGACTTACCGAGACGGCGAACGGGGTTGTCGTGGCTGTTGTCACACAAAAGAGATCGGCTGTTGACCCCAGAACTTACTTTGGCAAGGGTAAAGTTGAAGAGATAAAGGAAGTTTTAGAGCGTGCGAACGCCGAACTTTTAGTGGTGGACGGGGAGATAAGCCCAACGCATCAGCGCAATTTAGAGCGCGAATTAGAAGCGCAGGTAATAGACCGCACAGGTCTTATTTTGGACATTTTCGCGCGCCGTGCGCAGACGAGCGAAGGAAAGCTTCAGGTGGAGCTTGCACAACTTGAATACCTCTTGCCGCGCCTTACCAATATGTGGTCGCACTTAGAGAGAATACGTGGTGGTATCGGTCTAAAAGGTCCGGGTGAAACACAGATTGAGACTGACAGGCGTTTGGTGCGAAATAAGATTGCGCTTCTAAAGGGGCGCGTGAACGAGATACGAGAGCGTCGCGAGGTACAAAGAAGCAAGCGTTCAAAGAGCAATATCCCTATCGTGAGCATTGTCGGCTATACTAACGCCGGCAAGTCAACCCTTCTCTCTACGCTGAGCGGTGACAGTATATTTGCCGAAGACAAGCTCTTTGCAACCCTTGACCCGACCACGCGCGACGTAACCTTTGAAGGCGGCACGCGGTGCCTTATCAGCGATACTGTTGGGTTCATAAAAAACCTTCCCACTCAGCTTGTGGCAGCTTTTCGCGCCACCCTTGAAGAGGTGAACAGCGCTGATATCCTGCTCCACGTTATTGATGCCACTAATTCTGCATGGGAAGAGCAGATGAGCACAGTTGAGAAGATTTTGGGTGAGTTAAAAGCGAACGACAAGCCGACCATCATCGCCTTTAACAAGGTGGATGATTTGGAAGAAGATGAGTTTTTACGCCTTAAAAACTATACTTCTCGATACGAAAATGTTGTTTACATCTCGGCAAAAGCGAACGTCAATATGGATAAGCTTGAGGGAAAAATCGTTGAGCTTTTAAAGAAGGATTGGGAGACGGTGGATATATTGCTGCCGCACAATGCCGGAAAGCTGATAACGGAAATTCACTCAAAGGGCAAAATAAGTGTTGAAGAGTACACAGAGAGTGGTGTTCACATACAGGCAGATGTTCCTAAAGAGCTCGCGAATCGTTTACTTAGAGCGTGAGAGGAAAGGTTATGAATATTATAATCAGCGGCTATTATGGGTTTGACAATATCGGCGACGAGGCAGTACTTTTGGGGCTTATTACGCGTATAAAAGCGGAAAAACCCGATGCATATATCACGGTTTTAAGCGCAAACCCCAAGCGCACCGAAGAGCTTTATGGTGTTCACGCCATTAATCGCAATGACCGTATAATGTTTAGCCGTATGCTAAAAGATGCTGATCTTTTTATCAGCGGCGGTGGTTCACTTATTCAAGATGTCACTTCTTGGCGTTCTCCGCTATATTATCTGTATGTTATACATTTGGCGTTAAAATTCCGCGTTCGTTCGGTTATCGTTTGTCAGGGCGTTGGGCCGCTGAGGCGTAATTTTATCCGAAAATGGACGAAAAAGGTTTTAAATCGTCTGCCTTACATCTCACTACGTGATGAGGACTCGGCAACACTTTTAAAAGAAATCGGGGTTACTTCACCTCAAATAGTTGTTGCGAGCGACCCTGCCTTGACGTTTGAGGTTGTAAAGCGGGAGAGAATCGACGAGTGGTGGGAAGAGAATATCGGAGAAGAGAATAGGGCGTTTGGCGTGGCTCTTCGTGGCGTGGCAGGGGTGGAGAGGGGGAAATTCCTTGAAATCATAAAAACGGCCGCTGAAAAAGCAAAAGAAAAGGGTGAGAAATTGGTCTTTATTCCTTTTTTTTATGAGCAGGATGCGCCCTTTATTGAGGAGCTTACGGCAGAAGTCGGTCTTGAGGCAAACTCGTATGCGTTTTTTGACTTGCCAAGCATCACTCCTACGGAAATGATGTATTTTATCAGCAAGCTAAATGGTTTGCTTGCTGTCCGTCTGCACGCCATAATCTTTGCTGCTGTTACCAAAACTCCGACTGTTGCCCTATCCTATGACCCGAAGGTAAAGAGTTTTTGCGAGTCCGTGGATATAAGTACCGTGCTTGACATAAACGTTTTTTCTGCTAACGATTTATCTTCTTCTTTAGCTTCCCCGAGTGTGGCAGACAGCGAAAAAGTCTCACTTTTACGCGAAAAGACTATTGCCGCGATAAAGGCAACCTTGCGGCAACCTCACGTTGCACGCAAGCGGCGCCTTCGCGCGTAGATTTTCTCACGGAAACGCTTTAGAACATGCTTGGTGGGGTAAATTTTGTTTGTCTATACTCCGCTTTTCGGATATTTCAAGGTCAGAATTTCCATCCGTTATTTTCTAATTTCCGCTTGGCTTATCCCCATTTATTTTACAATCTCCAATCGACTTACGCGATTTACGATTTACCCTGCGGGGCAAGGAAGGTTTTTTTTCTTTTTTATAGAGGATTTTTAGAATAGAGAGTTTGATTTTTAGGTGATGAACTCTCGTTATCTCTCGTTTCCTTCCTCGTAACGATAAGTTTTTGATTAAACTTTTTCCGAAAAAGTTTAGCCCCGCAGGGACTTCGTAAAAAAAGTTTTCATTCTCCACTTCATAAACATTTCTCACACCAGCCTATCATAAACTTTTAATTCTCGCTCAAGCAATTCGTGCGTATTTTTCTAACGCACCGGTAGAGATTAGGGAGAAGCGATATTAAGAAAACAAACGCTAAGAATTGCTTGAATGAGAATTAAAAGGCAACATTATATCATATTGGTGCTTATCAAGCATATATTATCCCATAACACAAAAAGTATTAAACTTTTCATAAAAACTTTACAAATTCTCTTGACATTTTGTTAAATAATGCTATAATATACATATAATCATAATAAAAATTGCTATAGATGCGATTTTTTAGGAGGGGGGGGGGGATATGAAAGATATGATTAAAAAATTTACGAAA
>JGI994J12354_10001338_pt1 | contig 25006 bp, 14 predicted proteins | sample IntmicLarv3ML3BL_FD_12354 | JGI IMG/M metagenome (IMG submission 12354)
ACACAAAGCAGTACTGTCAATTCGGGTAACAATAGAACACAGTCTTCTAATCCAAATACAAATTCAGGAAACACACAATCTGACAATGCTGTTAGAAGCAATAATCAGATGCAGAGTTTGTACAAACAACGTGGACTTGCAAACAATCAATCACAAACTAATTCCAATTCAAATTCAAATGGCAATCAAACACAGTCTTCTAATCTCTATACTAACTCAGGGAATACACAAGCTAACAATAGAGTAGGAAGTAACAATCAACAGCAAGGGGGAGCGAACAATCAGACCCAAACCTACACAGCTTCAAATTTTGTCAGAGTTGGTAATGCAGCAATGCGAAATCATGAGGGTAAAAATTATATTGGTGATATCAATACAACAAACGGTTTTCGGTTCACCATAAACAGTAATAGTGCTAAAACTGTTACTTTCAGTATTATGTACAGGTCAGATAATCGTAATGGTAAACTGATTGTGAATGGTATGGCACAAAACATTAGCTTCCCTTCAACAGCGTGGGTATGGGGAACAAAAGTAGTTCAAGGAATCTCATTACGGCAAGGAACAAACACTATTGAGTTCTTCGGCGGCTATCCGACAAGTAATGATTGGGCTCCGGATATTGCAGAAATAATAGTTTATTAACCCATTTCATTTTTAAAATATGGTATCAAGTACAGATTTTCAAAGATGGCAAACGGCTACTAACGGTATTAATAAATCAGGTCAAGAAGACTTGTCCCGAGAGGAATGGTCGGCGTTGGTGAAGTTAAACAATTGTTTACAAAATGGCAATTTTGATGCTGACGAAAGTTTTCACGCGCTCATGTTACTCAAGAAAAATTTGAGTAGCTTGGCTAATAACCGAATTTTGCAGATGCATTTACAGGACTTTATTGCTTTGTGTGAACAATACAGCTGTATAGAAAACACACAGACACGGATTACTACTAACGCTGCTTTGCCTTCGTATGAAAGCTCTCATTCAAACAGCGTCAATACAAAAGGTAGAATCAATAAGAATTTGATTTTCATTATTTCCGCTTTGGTTGCCAGTTATTTGGTTTATGCTAATTGGAATTCTTTAAGTGGAGCACTTGGAGTCGAACAGACAGAAATAACAACAGTAAAGGTAACATCAACTACAGACCCCGGCGTAGTTATTAATGGAGTAAAATGGGCAACACGCAATGTCGATGCTCCGGGCACTTTTGCTGCAACACCTGAAAGTGCAGGTATGTTTTATCAATGGAACAGAAAAACCGGATGGTCTATGACTGATCCACTTGTAAATTCTGATGGAGGAACTGTTTGGGATCGTACTATGCCGGAAGGTACAGCATGGGAGGCTACCAACGACCCAAGTCCTCCGGGCTGGCGCGTACCTGGCTTAGAAGAGTTTAAGGCTCTTTTAGATACTGTTAAAGTATATAGCGAAGAAGCAATCCTAAATGGAGTTAATGGTATTAGATTTACCGACAAAAATAATGGCAACAGTATTTTTTTGCCAAAAGCCGGATATCGCTCTCAGAGAGTCACTGGTAATACCATATTATTAAGCGCGGGAAATTATGGTCATTATTGGAGCAGTTCACAAGACTTTCGCGACAATTATGGCAAAGCAAGGCTTTTCAGAGATTACGCATATTCTTTAGAAGTATTCAGCAATCTTGCTTCTACTTTTAGTGACTTCGGTTGTAAGCGAATTCACGGTTTATCTGTTCGTAGTATAGCAAAAAACAAAGATGAACTTTCCAACGAAATCAAAAATGATAACAGCAACAACAAAAATAATTCAAACCAAGCCCAATTATCTCCACCTATTGAGAATACAAACGGTTACGCAAATGCAAGCTTACTATTACCTAAAGATTGGGATGGGACATCAATTATGGCGAATGGTTTTGTCTGGATTTTTATTAATGACAAAGAATTACAAGATAAATATAATGTTCATCCGGGAGACACTTATGAGTTTTTTGATGATCACGAAGGTTGGGATGATGACGATAATTTTTATAATTATCCGTTATCACCTAATGTCGTAATAGAAGCAGGTGTAATGAGTAATTCGGGATATAGAACTCGAAAAATGACTGTTAATGAATTTGCAATTTATATGCGTAATTTGGGGTATGTTATTAAGGATGAAGATAATTACGGTATGGTTGCAAACATTACATATGAGAATAGAATGATTACAAACATTACAGAAAAATATGTTCCATAATTAATGCAGAAGAAGTTAATAATAAGAGTTAAGCCGAAAATTCGGTAAAAAATATGCACAAATAATACAAAGATATGACATCAAATTCAGATTTAGAAAAGTGGCAGAAAGCCATACAAGGCATTGAGGCAGGACAAAATGACCTGTCACCAGAAGAATTATCTGCGTTTCAAGTGCTGACAGAACTTGCTGACAGTGGTAGTTTTGAATCAAACCAAAGTGGAGGTAATATTAGCGTAATTAAAAATGCTTTATCAAGCCACAGTAAACATCGGCTTTTAAAAGCGCATCTTACAAACTTTGTCGCTATATGTGAAAAAAGTTTCACGAATAAAAGCGTATCTACCGCACACCCCCAAGTATCGACATTTGCGCCGCCACAAGATCAGATATTTAATCACTCACAAGAGAGTGCTTCTACACAACAACAAGAACCGACTTTTGTGCCGCCTCTGCCAATATTTGAAGACTTATCAAACGAAAATGATATTGCTGAACAGAATGAGTTGGTCCAAGATGTTGAAGTAGAAAAAAACGATTTACCACAAGTGGAATTGCCTATGTTTGAACAGCAACATCAGGCTGAAACACTTTCTCTAACTTTTGGAAGCATACCAAGCGAAGATATTGCTATATGGCAGAAATCAATGCAAGGTATTGAGGCAGAGCAAAAGAACCTGTCATTAGAGGAGTGGTCGGCTTTTGAGATATTGAGAGAGAATTGTTTTAAAGGCAATTTTGAGTTGAACGGAAGTGAAGCACTTATCAAAGAATTGAAGGTTGCCTTACCAAGTCACAGTAAGCACAGGCTGTTGCAGAAAGTACATTTGCCAAACTTCATAAAATTATGTGAGAAGTATTTCAAAGATGAAGTGAAGGCGCCTGCAGCGGCATATATCGCTTCTCAAAACATAATCATTCAGGATAATGAGCCAATTTTTAAACCGCCAATAATTCAAGAAGAGGTCTCGCAACAGGAAACAAAATTTCCTGAAGAGGATCAGAACGAGCCTTTTATTCATATGCAAAATAAAGACACACAGGAAGATAGCCCAACTTTCCAACCGCCAACTTTCCAGCCTCCTGTAGATCAAGAAACTACCGGGCAACGAGAAAAAAAGACGACTGAACCGAAACAAAAAAAGGAATCTGCAAAGTCAAAAGTGGGTAAAAATTCAACTTTAATACTTGTTGTTGCTATTGTGGCAATTATTGGAATATGGTTAGTTTATCAAAATTGGAGTACGGTAAGCGAGAAGTTAGGGTTTGTATCAGATATTATTGCTATTGACGATCCAAAAGATGTTATTGCCGATGAAGATAATAAAGATCAACTTCAACAACCCGATGTGTCCACATCTGTTCCATTCGGTGAAGATTCCCAAAATAATGACAAGGTTCAATCGCAACAACCGGATGCGACTATCGACCAATCTGTTTCTTCCGGTAATGAGGCTTCCAAAACAAACGAAAAAACACAAACGCAAGAATCAAATGTTGCTGCTGGTTCATCCGTATCTTCCGGTACTATTTCTGTGAACGGTGGAAGCTACAACGGTGAATTGAAAAACAAACAGCCACATGGTATGGGTACTATTCGATACAACAGTCGTACTTTGATTGATTCCCGCGATACAAAAAAACGCTATGCGGAAGCAGGCCAAAGTCTTACAGGTCAATTTAGGGATGGGCGGCTGCTACAAGGAAAACTGTTTGACAGTAATGGCAATCAAATTGAAACAATTATTATAGGTGGAGGAGTATATTAAAACTATGAACAGAAAGGTTGCAGCAATAATCGTGATGGTTTTATGCTTTCATACTTTGGAGGCACAAAACTTCGCTACGCGGCAACTGGAGTATTTATACGGATTGATGAACTGCCCCTTGCCGCAGCAGACCGATACTTTCTATTGTCCGAAAATAAGCACTTTACCATTACTGATTGAATATGACCCGTCGGGAAAGGTTTGTCATTTGGGAGTTGTTGTTTTTTCGGAATTTATTAAAGAATCGATTGGAAAACCAGTTTGCGACTTTCAGGAACGGCTTTTTTTGGAAGTATTTTTGCAAAACGACGAGGTAAAAGCCCGAAAACTGTTGGACGAATATAAAGTAAAATGGAAAGACGATTACTATAGTTCCTCTTCGCTTTTTAAATCGCTTGAATATTCACTTTCGTATGCATCGAAAGAAGCAACCAATTATATTTTGACGAAAGACAGTTTGACTTGGATAAGCTCATGGAGTGATTCGACGCGTTTTTTCAATTTGTGTTTCCTGTCTAATTACGACTTGATTTTAGGAATGGATAAAAAGGAGGCTGAAACGTGGTTTGCCGAACAGTTACGTGATTTTCAATGTGAATCGACTGACGTTTCTCCATTAATTATTGAAACTGAAGACTTGGCGCAATTGAATCGATCGGTTTATGTGAAACGTGACAAAAATCTGTTTACGCAATACATGAACAGCAATCTCTATTTTTCTCGAGATACAGTTACATACGCATTTCATTTACTTTACGATCGAAAATTACCGGAAGAAACGATTTCAAATCTTTTTAATCATCCTGACCGTCAAGCCGAAGGGCTGGATTTGCATATCAAACAAGTGGTTTATGGTGGTGAATCGCAGTCGATAATAATGAAGTTGTCCGATTTTCAATGTTTTATGGGTAATGATTATGAAACTTACGTTGGGATTGAAAAATGTACGGCTGATACAACCGAATTTTCGGTTATCTACAAGAGTAAGTTTTATAATTGCTGGCATTTACTGTATGTGCAAACTTTGCCTAAAAATCTGTTTGATAAGACTGATGTACTGAAAGCGACACTTTATACATTTATTCCAAACCACAATATTAAAAATCTATATAAAGAATATATTTCAAATTATTAATAATTAGTCGAATGAAAAAATTAGCGTTCATACTTATTACATGGGGTTGTGTTTGGTCTTTACCGGCTCAACAACCCGACGAAACCGCCAAAAGAGCGTTGGAACGCGAAGTGAAAACTTCAGGCGCTTACCTTTACGGCGAAGCCGTTGCCAACTCGAAAGACGAAGCAGTAAAAGCCGCAAAAACTGCTTTAATAACCGAAATCAATAAAGAGATACTGAACAACTACGATTGGAAATTTGCAAATATTATTCAAGCAAAAGACGTTGAATATTATGCGGATATGATTGATTTGATGAGAGGGAGCAAATTCAGAATGATTGCATACGTAAAACTGGAGAATTTGACAGCTATTTTTGATAATTATGAACCTCCGAAGGTAGAATTGACAGACAAATATGTACATCCAATGGAGTCGGAAAAGGTACAACAGGAGAATACATCTCATACTGTGGGTAAAATCGAAAGCGTTCAGCCGTTTGAGGTAGCATCATCGGCTATAACGCCGGAAAAACCACAATTTTCAATAGTAGATGAAACATCAAATCAACAGTCGGTTGCCGGTGGAGTATCAGGTGGCGACGATATACTGAGACAAATAATTGGCGCTTCCTCGCCGCGTCAAATCCAGACGATTCTTGACTCCAACAAGAAAAACGGAAAAGCAGCTTATGGAACGATGGATAAATTAATTCAACCTGAAGTGGCTTATCTGATCGTCTTTACTCAAACCGGAGCAATAGCCGCCATATTAGATAAAGGAAATGCCAACCTTCGGAAAGATTTAATTTCAGGCGAAACTTATGGTAGAGAGATATTTAACGACAATCATGTAATTTGGTTTCAACTATTTTAATAATTTAATAAACAATGAAAAGAGTTATTTTAAAAACTTTGTTATTATTGGTCATAAACGTATTGCTTTCGAATGTGGTTCAATCGCAATACGCGACAACATTGACCATAACGGATATTAATAATGCAGCCGCATCACAAAAAATCGATAACGGCGTTTCCGCTTTACTGACGGAGTTCAACAATGCATTTTTTGAGAAACGCACTCCTTCGCTCGACAAAATCAGCAATTTGAACAAAGAAGGCAAGAGTGCTATTCTTGCAATGTGGGAGACAACGCCCTTCCGTTGCATTGAATCCGAAATAATAGAACGCGGCTACAGTATGCCGAACGGTTGGCAGGTTCGAAATATCCCGATGTATCTTGAAGGTATGCCGGATGATGAATCCTACAAGGAAATTGCTATTAATTTTGACAAGCAGGGAAACATTGAAGATATTTATTTTGCGATAGAAATGCACCACTATCAGTCAATAATGCATGGTGATGGTGGTGCTGTAACCGACTTACGACGTCGTCAGGCAATTCTGAATTTTATAGAAAATTTTCGAACAGCTTACAACCGCCGAGACATAGACCTGCTTTCCAAAGTGTATAGCGATGATGCCTTGATTATCACAGGAAGAGTAGTTCAGCAAGTCAAAACAACTGATAATGCATTAAAAATTAGTGGTTTATCGACTGATAAAGTGAATTATCAGGTACAAACCAAAAAAGACTATATCAATAAATTGCGTAATATATTCAAAAACAATGACCGTATCAACATTGTATTCGATGAAGTTGAAGTATCGCATCACCCAAAGTATGATGATATTTATGGTGTTACCCTGAAACAAGGATGGAATACAACTAATTACAGCGATGTGGGCTGGCTGTTTTTGATGATTGATTTCAAGGATGACGAAAAAATGGAAATCCATGTGCGTACCTGGCAACCTGAAAAATTGAATGGAAAACAGTTGTCGGAAGATGAGATATTTCATCTTGGTAGTTTTAATATACAAAATTAAATATAGCATATGAAAAAAATAATCTTATGCACTATGCTGATATTCTTTGCTTTGTCAGCTACCGGACAAAAGAAACTGCAAGTTACCGAAAAGAATATGAACGGTGTTATTTTTAGAGAGCCAGGCGATAACGAATCCGTAGTAGAAGTACAAAGCAATGTGCCGCTGGAATTTGAATCAACGATGGATAAGCAGGTAAATGTTTATGATAAAAAACAGGAGGGCGGCTTCTTTTATTACAAGTTGAAATTTCCGACCGGTACTAACTATAAAGGTCGACGGTTAACAATCAAAAGTTACGGTTTCTTAAACTATGATTACCCCCTTGAATTGCAGGCAAAAGTATCTGTCGGACTTCTTGTTTCCGACCCTGATATTAAAGTAGAAATGGACATAATTACGCTAAAAAACAGCAATGTCATTTTTGCCTTGGTACAGGAAGTTGGCATGGAAGAAATAAAGTATAAAAGGTATGATAACCCAACCGGACCTAACTATATCATGAAAAAGTCAGATGTTTATATGATTAGATACATCAATGGTTCCATTGATATTTTTCAGCCGGAGCCGGTGCAACCACCACCGGTTACAAAAACAACTCCACCAACAAGTCCATCAATCCCACCAAGTGGCCACCCTGCCGAGCCTGAAATGGTTTTTGTTGAAGGCGGTACCTTTTGGATGGGATGTACAGAAGAGCAGGGAAACGATTGTAGAGATTATGAAAGGCCGCAACACAGTGTTACGGTAAACAGCTTTAACATAGGCAAATACGAAATAACACAAAAACAGTGGATAGCCATCATGGGTAAAAACCCAAGTCAGAAAAAAGGAGACGATCACCCGGTAGAGAATATAAGTTGGGAACAAGCGCAAGAGTTTATTGATAAATTAAATAAAGCCACAGGTAAACAATATCGTTTGCCGACAGAGGCAGAATGGGAGTACGCCGCTCGTGGGGGAATAAAGAGTCAGGGTTATAAATACAGTGGCAGCAACTTTCTGAATGATGTTGCATGGGTTTCAAGCAAAAGCAAAGTAAAAACAGGCTCTGTTGGAAAAAGAAAACCTAACGAATTAGGCATTTACGACATGAGCGGTAATGTTAGGGAATGGTGTTACGATTTGTACGGAAACTATGACAGCAATGTTCAAACCAATCCAACTGGCTCATCATCAGGAATTAACCGCGTACTTCGTGGAGGTAGATGGAGCTCTCGTGCACAGGATTGTCGTGTATCTTCTCGCGGGTACTACAATCAGAAATCGCGTGGCAGTAATGATTACTTTGGCTTTCGTCTTGTCCTTTCCCAATAGAGTAGAATTAAATTAATTTTGCATTTTTTTATTGTTAGATTAAAAATAATATTATTAACATGAAAGTTGCACCCGGCACAAATCAGGGTTTTATTATGTCACAGTTTATTAATTTATACAGAAAACTGGATTCAGGAAACCTATTCAAAAACGAAGTAAGTATAGAAATTCAGATGAATAGAAAAAGTATAGTAAAAAAAATATGCTTACTTTTTGCTGCTTTTTGTATTAGCATAGTAAGCGTATTTGCACAGGACGTTATCACGATGAAAAATGGAGAAAACATTCAAGCTTTAATTCAAGAAATTGGCTTGTCTGAAATCAAGTATAAAAAGATAGAAAATCCAAACGGACCGAACTACACACTTATAAAGACGGATGTTTTAATGATCAAGTATGCTAATGGAAGTACGGATGTCTTTGCGGAAAGTGCAACTCCTGATGAGTCAACCGAAACAGCAACAGTCGCAAAAGTCGCTCAAAGCAAAGCCTTATCTCAAAATGAAGGGAATCGCGGAAGAGTAGATATAATGCAGGGAAATAAAGTCGCTGAACCTCCCATTAAACAAGTTCCATCATCTAAAGCGCTTATTTTAGAAGATATGAAAATTTATAGTCCTAATTTGTATTCACAATATAAGTCAGGAAAAAGAACATCGACAATCAGCTATATCTTATCATTTGCAGGAGGTTTTTTAGCCGGATACGCACTTGGTGAATACTTATCCGACAAAGAGATGACTGATGAAAGAAGCACAATGATTGGGATCGGAGGGGCCGGTATAATAGGAGGCATTGCTTTGGGTATAGTAGGTGATAGCAAAAAGAATCGTGCTATTAGAAATTTTAAAAACCAATTTTATACACAGTCATCTTCGCCTTATTTTCAGTTTAATATGTATGGCAACAAAATAGGCTTGGCATTTGTTTTCTGACTTCTATCGTTTTTATTAGTCATAAAGCATTGGGGCTGTCTCAAAAGAAAGACAGCCCCAATCATTACCTTAACATCAAATATTATTCAGAATTTGATTTTCTCTGCAATTTTTTCTTTGTCGAGTTCTTTTGTACAGAAGAACCAGTCGTAGCATTTGAGTTCTCCGGTCTCATTTGCCATACGTTCCTTTGCTACACCGCATGAACCTGCTGTCGGAATAATAACATCATCACCGGGGCGCCAGTCGGCAGGCAAAGCTACTCCAAATTCATCAAAAGTTTGCAGACCAACGAGAACGCGTTTAATTTCATCGAAATTACGTCCCAAAGCCAAAGGATAATAAAGTATTGTACGTATCGTACCTTTCGGGTCAATAAAGAATACTGCACGAACAGCCTGTGTCGCCTTTTCGCCGGGATGAACCATTCCATATAGTTTTGCGACGTTCATCGTAACGTCCTCAATCAGAGGGAACTGTATTTCTACATTTTTCATTCCTTTATATTCAATTTTCTCTTTGATGGTGCGCAGCCAAGCAATATGGCTATACAGCCCGTCAATAGAAAGACCGACAAGCTGGCAATTGAGGTCATTGAACTCTTTTTCCATTTTACCGAATGTCATAAACTCGGATGTGCAGACCGGAGTAAAGTCAGCAGGGTGGCTGAACAGAATTACCCACTTTCCTTTATAATCTTCCGGGAACTTAATGTTTCCTTGTGTTGTAACTGCCTCAAATGACGGGGCTTTTTCGCCTATACGCGGCATGTAATTTACTTGATTCTCTTCCATGATTTTTTAATTTTTAAATTAATTTCATGGTAAAGATACAACGCTGATCATCGATATAAACAATTTTTTATATCGATAAAATTTATGCCTAAATAGAAAAAATATATCAGGGAGAATCTATAATTTTTAAATTACATATTATATTATTGATATGCTCTGTCATCAGAAACCGAACGGGCTGCTATTATCAGCCGGTTTCTTTGTGTCATTACAGCGGATATGCAGCCATGTATCACCGGAATCGATGATATTGTCGGTTTCGACCTTTTCACGAATTGCGTCTGTTGTTTCAGCATCATTGAAAAGTACAAATGCTCTGTTTTCACCTTCCGTATCTGATGGATAGAACCAAACACCGATGATTAATTCTCCTTCAAGCATTTTTGAAAGCGACAGCTGAGCACCGGATATGGAGATCGAACCACGTAAAAATTTAAGTTTGCCGGAATAGGGTTTCGAAACGCTTGCCTGTAATTGTTCAGGGAATGGAATCTTCTCTTCTTCGATATCGGAGATATAACGCAGGATTACCGATTTAGCATTAGCTTTGGCTTTGTCCGAGCCGGATGTAAACACCAAGGAAACGTATAAATTTGCTTTGACTGTTTGAAACTGATATGTCGAAAGGCAGTTTATCTCATCGTCAGCATCAGCCTGAGTACATCTGAACGTATGAACGGAATAAATCCCGTAAGCATCCTCCGGTGTTGGCATCTCATAGATGTCGAGAGTATAACTCTCACCCATATAAACAAGGTCGCGGGTAGTAAGCTTCTTAACACCGTACTCGAGAAACAGGTCAGCGCCTCCGTTCATAAAACCGTATAATCCCGTTCCGGTAAAGACACGTTCCCTCTTTACTGTAATGTCATCTTCCGCTGAAACATTCAGAGAGAAGAAGAGAAGAAAGCATATAGTAGATAATAGTTGTTTCATTTTTATATTGTAGAATCGTTGAACTGTTTAATTGTTAAATCGGGAAAACATACGATTCAACGATTACACAATTCAACAGTTAAACAGTTCTTTATTTCAAATCTATCGTTTTCAATTTTATCTTATTTATATCTGCAACGCCAAGTTTCAGCTCTTGAGCAATTTCCATAAACTTAATCGAACCCGGTTTATCTTCGCTTTGCACCTTTTCTTCTATACGTTTTTTTAAGACAATGTCATGCCCGACACGGTCAACAGCAACAGGGTCGGAGCCTACAAGCATTGTGTTGTAGTTGCATATAAATTGCGGATTGGCGGCAGGTCCTCCGTCGAAACAACCGCGTATGCCGTCGACAATATTAAGGACAACTTTGTCGCGTAGGGGAGGGAAAGCGCAGACATAAGCACATGTTTCGTTCCAAAGGTCTTTATGCAGTCTGCCGGTATTTGATATTGCGCCGAAACCAAGATTTTTCAAGCAAAGCGTTACGGCTGCGCCTGCATTCTTCAATATCGGTACGTTAATAATCTTAGTAACCTGCTCCGTGCAAATGCGTGTGAAATAAGAATTTACACCGCCATTTACCATAAACGGCAATGTCTCGGCATCATATTCGCCTTCTACGTCGGCATAAAAATATTGTGTTTTATCTATACGTGCGTCACTATATATAACACCGTTCTCGTCAAAATATCCGCCGTTAGCATCTTCACATTCCGTTCCTGTAATCTTTATTCCGGGATAATTTTCTTCCGTATATCCTGTTTCAGTCAACTGCATCTCTCTTCTGTCCCATATTACCATGTTTTTGCGTGGTATACCGGATTCCTCAAGCTGTTTAACGATAGCCTGTGTTACCGCATGCGATGTGGTAAGTATTGGTCCTGCCACCGGATTAACTTTCAACCCGATAATATCCTTTGGCCCGACGAACATACTCCAAGCTTTTTTCAAAGACTTTTGCCCTGTCAGCTCCAACATACATGTCTTGAGCATTTCATAAGCCGCTTCATACGAGGGTTGCCCGTCGACAATACATGTCGGGTGGTTCACACGAACAACGCTACCGGGGAATTTGCCCGGCATTGATGTCTTTGTACGCGGAATAGCAATTGCATCAGCAATATTAGTCGCCGGTTTGCCGGGTGCAGCAGATACATAGGCCTTGGCCATAGTTTCGCCTTTTGCTGTTTCGGCAGCTGTTTCAGCATGCATATGTATTAAAGGTTTTGCATTTAATGCCGACCCCAACGCTGTAGTAAGGCCTCCGGCAGCAACTGTTTTGAAAAATGTTCGTCTTTTCATTTGCGTGTCTCTTTAAAATTGAAAATCAGGTTTGTAGTTTTAAATAATTATGCAAATATATAAATTATTTCGTGTTATTTCTTCAAATCACCGGTCAAACTTCTCAAAATTTTAAATCTCCGATAGTTGCTACGCCTGACTGTTTATCTAATTTCAACATGATAGTTTCTTTCTTTTCTTTATTGGATGCGTAGTGTGTGTACAATTCAAGATAGATGGTTGTCGGGCCTATGAGCGTTTGTTCGCGGGTACTGTAATACTTTGCTTCAACTTTATATGTACCGGGAATTGCGTTACGCAACATAAAAACTTCCGGGCCATAGCCTCCTGTCATATCGTTAGTGATAAATCCTCCTATCTTCGTCTCCCTGTTGCTATAATAGCATTTTTCGCCGTTAGGGTCGGTAACCCAAAGGTCCATGTCGCTGTTGTTACTATCCCAATTGAGGACAATACGAATATCTAAAGGTGTTTCCGATTTGAGTGATTTATGAATATTTTTTGTATTCAGTTTAACATTTTCTCTGTTGGCTTTTGCTATCACTGCATTCATTTCCTGTAAGGCAATCATCTCTATTTCCCGGAAACGGCTATCCCATTGCTTTTGACTAATCGAATAAAAAACATCAACTGCTTCCCGGTAGCGTCCGGCTGACTCATAGGCCAATCCTAAATCCCTGTATGACTGCGGCTCTTCGGCTCGTAGTTCGACAATCTTTTCATATAAAGCAACTGCTTGTTCTATATACCCGGCTTGCAGCAATCTTTTGGCCAATACACGCATTAACCTTGGATTGTTAGCATCTAATTCGGCAAGATTGGATAAAACTGTTAATGCTTCTTCTTTCAAACCTTGTTTTTCGAATAAGAAAGACACATCCGAATAAAAAGCCGGCATATCCCGGTAATCTTTCCTGACAGAAAGATAAGTGGAATAAAATTCCTGTTTATCAATAGTTTTAAATATATCCAAATAAGCGGCATCCGGCGTCCATTCTGTTAAAGAAATAGTTGCATCGACGGTCGCATCAGGCATGTTTGCCGAAGCGTTTATTCTTTCGCTTGCGCTCGGAGTAGGCTCCGGAGCAGACGGTTCCGAACGATAGTTGACTGAATACCCTGAAACTACTACCTCCGATAAAATACCCAGGTCTTCACCAAGGGTAACTTCCAGCTGATTCTTTCGGATGATTTCTTCAACCGAATTATATCCGATATATGAGAACTTTAGCTGATTTTTTCCTGCCGGAAGGGTAATGGAAAAATTACCGTCAAAGTCGGTTATTACTCCCGTTTGCGTTCCGGATACCATAACATTTACACCGGGAAGTCTATCCCCACTATGGTCCTGCACTATTCCGTGAACAACTGTCGAGTCATACCTGATTTCTCCGGATTGTCTGATAGAAGATGATTGACCACCGGAACTACTACGTTCGGAGCTGCTCACGGAATGCCTGCTGTCACGCGTATCCCATTCCGCCTCTGACCTTTCTCTTTGTCTGGCCCATTCTTCCCAAGCTTCTTTTCTCCTCCTTCTCTTTTCTTCTTTTTCTTTCCTTTTTCGTCCTTCTTCCGGAGTTTCTTTCCACCAACGATTATAGATTTTGAACATATCTTTAACTTCAGAAAGGTGTTCTTCTGCTTCATTCTTCTTTTCGACACCCCAATCATTCACCAATTTTTTGTATTCTTTCTCTAATTCAAGAGGCGGTTTAATACCATATAAGACATAGTCCTCAACGGTTTCAAGCACAATCAATGATGTGTTACGGGTAATGACATTGTATTTCATTCCCAAATCCGAAATGCAGGTTTTGTTTTTTTCATATTCCAAACTGAGCGCTTCAATTTGTTTTTGCGCCCACATACGTTCCGGCAGGTTGGCATAATCTTTTGCATCGGATGCCTGAAGCCGGATAGTGTCGGTATGCAGCACCTTATCTCCGATTCCGAAATTGAGTTTTAATGTCGCGTTCTTACTTTCTAATTGTCCGCAAATTGTGAAAAGACTATTGGGCAATATGTTACATGGTTTTTCAGGATATATATCCGTTATTTCATTGTCGGCATATTCTGCCGAGATGAAGCGGATAGGCTGATTCATCAGTAGCGATAAGGCCGCCTGTTCTGAACCGGAGGTCAGGTCAATAAACCGCCCTCCTGTCGTATGAGCTATATCATTCAATAAATCTCTGTTTGCCAATTGTTTGGAATTAAATACGATTACAGGAACACTACACTTTTCATACCGCAAAATTGCAGTATCAAGAGTTGATAATCCGTCGGTGAACAACCAAACCTCATCGAAACCATGCAGGCTGTTCAAGTCTATGTTTCCCAATGCGGTTGCTCCGTCAAATGATATTTGGTTGATTGTTTCACGTAATTCTTCCCAATGACCGTTCTCAACGGAAAATGTTTGTTTTTTTGTTGATAAGTAATTGAAATACTGCAACTCTATCGAGCAATTCTTTATTTCTTGAAAGTAGTTATGCAGTAAAGTCAATTCCTCTTGAAGCTTCCTGTCTGTCATAGACAGTGAAGCATCTTGCAGGATTGCTATTTTTTTCGGCAGTACTTTGGGGCGTGATAAATCCGGAGGTGTAGCAGTCATATAAAACATGTTTTTATTTCCATACACGCCTCTTTGTATAAACACCTGCTCCGCAGGGTTTGACGGAATGATAAATTCCGTTTCTCCCTGCGGTCGGTATTCTTTGGACTCAAAAGACATGGAGTATATATTATCCTTATTCGAAAATGATACATCTCCCCAAGGGTTTTTCCGAATGTCCGGCATCTGTTTGCTTCCTGCCACTTGTACCGAAAAAGCGAAATGACGCAAAGTATCATTATAACCCAAAGGTAATGTATAATGATAACCTGAAGCTGAACGCTTCAAATCCTCTTCATAAGCGATTACCACTCGTTTAGTGGCACGTCCGAACAGTGGATATACTCTTACCCTGAAGGTGTTACCTTCTTCCATCTCCATCAGACCGGGATCTACTCTCCGTCGTACGATGGCTTCAAAAGCTTCTCTTCCTTTAGTTTTATCGACCGTCACCCCTTCCCGCAATTTACCGTTGACATCTAACGCGAACCGCGTAATATATTTATCATCTCCCAAAGGAAAAAGCAGTTCTCCCTCCATAGTACGGTTATTGGGATTGTAAAAATGCATGTCGAGCGTCGTAACAGCTCTGTGTCCGATAATTTTCACATCAATGGATAGGGAGGAAAGCGTTATCGGTTCGTCACTCAGGCCGTTAGATTTAATCGTTATAGCCGGAACAAACAAAGACTGCGACGCAAGCGTAATCATTTGTGAAAGAAAAATGAATATTATAATTGTTTTTTTCATTAATTCTGATTTTTAGATGAATTAATATGCTTTCTCTTAAACATGAAATCTGAATATAACGTTATACCTGACTCTCTTGATTTTTACTCTACAATCAAACTTTTTTCTTTGGGATAACGAACTTTGTAAAGCAACTCAAATTCTGTATTTTGTGTGGGAGGAAGTGTAAACCTCCATTTTACCTCGCCTGTTATTTTATCAAACTTACCGTCACTTAATTTTTCGGGTATTACTTCTATCTCCGAAACCGTTGAAATCGGGATTTGGTCAAGTAAAACCATAGAAATGGGGTGGCGTTTGCTGTTACGAACAGTGATTTTCCAATCACGAGTAACCTCTGCTTTCGACGAAAGAAATTTTGTCTGTGTAAACTCTTTCGATTTTTCCCGCTTCACCACAATGTTTTTGTCTCTGCCGAGTGAGATGTTCAATGTATCACTCATGTAACGCACATCAAGGATTGTTTTTCCTACAAAGGTGTTTTCGAAAAATATGTTTGCCTCGCCTTCGAGCAAATTATACTGTTCCCAATCAACGATATTAGCCAAAAGGAAAACGTCTTTATCAATTTTTGGCACGCAATAGTATTCGTATTCGGCAGGTAATGAGTAGTGTTCCATTTCCACAACTGTTGTTTTGTTTTCGGAAGCTATTGTATAAGGTGTTTTTATTTCAAATTCCATAGATGTTGTATTTTCAACCTGTGTAACAGGAACAGGGGCATATTGGGGAATATCCGATTTTCTTTGTGTGGCAGTTCCACGAACATTTATTGCACCTGTCATTTCTGATTTTGGAGCAGCCCCATATCCCACAACTACTACTTCTTCCAATTTTATATTATCTTCTACCATACGGACATTTATATTACTGCTGTTAATCGGTAACGTTTGAGGCGTATAACCAATGTACGAGAATTGCAAATCACCGCCACCTGAAGGAATTGCGAGTGAATATTTACCATCAATATTTGTGACAGCGCCAATGGTTGTGCCTTTAATTGCTACTGATGCACCAATAATTGGTTCACCGTTTTCATCTACGACAATACCTGAAACAGTGTTAGACAAATTGTTGTTATTTACGTCATAACGTGGCGGTTTAGTCCAGTAATTCAATGTGTATATTTTCAATTTTGGTGCGACAGAGCCGAGGTTTGGGTTGGCGGAGGAGATTCTAAGGTTTACATTCTTCCATTCCTCTTTGGTGTTTTGCATCACGTTTGCCTTGTAAGTCAGACTGACCGGCTGTGTAATGTCCTTTGCACGAATGTCGTACGAAGGAAACCAACTTGCATTATCCACATAATACGATAGTTCGACAGGTACGCGTAAAGCGCTTTTACAGTCGGCGGTAAGTATTACTTCCCCGGTCGGTTCAGGCTTTATGTTGCCGACAGAAGCTATTTTTCTCTGAATTGACGCTTTCTCCTCATTCAATGTTTTGACTTTTTTGTCGGCTTCGGCTTTTTTACCTGTCAATGCCGCAATTTGCTGATTATAATACTCTGCGGTAAGTTTCAGGTTGTTATATTCAATGCCTTTGTCCGTTCCTCCGATTTTTCTGTTTTCCTTCAAAAAGTCGGTTTCTTCAGCAATAATCGCCAAATTTGTCTGTTCGACTTTTATTTTTTCGTCTATTGCTTCAATCTGTTTTACATACGCGGAAACTTCATCGTTCAACTTAATAGTGTCATTGTAATTAAGAGTGTGATTTACAGATAAAACAACAACTTCTCCATCTATTTTCACCTGTACACTCTTGGTGTCAATGTAAGGCGAAAGGTTGGCAAAGCGCAATATTGATTTTCCCGCAGGAAAATTCACGGATGTTTTGCGCGTAACCTGTGCACCTTTAATGAAAATCGTAACGTCAGAAACAGCAGTTTTAACTGTTATTTCTTTTTCTTCCTGTGCATTAGCATCAAGAAGACTAAGGGTTACAAACAAAACCGAAATAAAAATTTTACTTCTCATATTTTTTTATTTTTTATAATTTATTTTTCTGTCAAGTATCCTTAAAACTCCCAGTTGGCCGACAATCCGAAACTCTTCGCACCCGGAATATTGAAATAATCCAGTCCGAAACCATTGGACGAACCTGTCAGGTTGGTATCCGGGTCTATGCCTTTATATTTGCTGTATAGCAATATATTGGTGGTGTACACGGATAATTTCAGATATGTTCTTTTATTGAGCATACGTATCGGCAAACGATAGCCGAATGATATTTCCCTGAGTTTGAGGTAACTTGCGTCTTCTATAGCATCTTCTGCAACACCGTATTGTCCGTAGCGAACCCAACGGTTATCGTTCAGGTTGTTGCCTGAAAAATCAACGGCTATGTTATTTTTGCTGCCATCGGATAATACACCATCAAAAATATAGCCGGTTGTATTCCTGTGATCTGCCGAATATTGTGATGTGCCGTAGTAGTTCATTACGTTACGGGTACCATTCCACATATCACCGCCTTTACGGTAATCGAGCAATACTGAGAGTGAAAAATTTCTGTATTCCAAAGTATTTGTCCAGCCCAATTGCCAGTCGGGGTTTGGATTGCCTAATACCTGAAGTTCATCGCTTTTCAGCGGGAATCCGTCGGCTCCTATGAGCATTCGGCCTTGTCCGTCGCGTTGGTATGCCGTTCCGTATAACACGCCGAGGGGTTGTCCTTCAATGGCATACGAACCTGCCTCATTTTCTATTCCGGCAAGCATCAGTTTTCTGCCACCGAGTTCGATGACGCGGCTCCGCTCACGTGAAAAGGCAAAACGTGTCAACCATGAAAAATCGCGTTGCCGGATAGCAAGTATATCCAGAGTCGCTTCGAATCCGCGGTTTCTGAGTGTTCCGCCATTCTCCAACCGGACGGATGATGTGGATATCTGCGCAGGCAATAAAAGGTCTTTAGTTTTCTTCCGGTACCACGATGCCGATAAGTTTATGCGGTTGCGCAACAATCCGATATTGGCGCCGACTTCAAAGTGTCTGATAGCTTCAGGTTTTAACGAGCCGATGATTACTTCTCGGTTTTCGAAATGGCTTGATGCATCATTCAGATTATAAATTGCAGAATTGAAAAACACGGGGTCTATGTATAATGGCGTTTCCTTGTCCGTTTTGGAGATATTGACGAACGGTTTGATTTGTGAAAACAGCTTGTCATCATCTAACAGTTGATGAAAGTTCACGGCAAGTCCTGCCAATGGAGAAACCAAAGTCTTGCTACTCACGGAACTCCATTCGCTCCGTAAGGCTGCTTCCAGAATAAGAAGTTGACGGTAATCTGCCGTAACCTTTCCAAAAACTGCATTGGAATGGCGATTGAACGAACGTTCATACAATACGGTGCTGTCTGCGTTTGCGATAGCATAGTTTGCTGCCTGTCGTAAATTGTAACCATCGGTACGGTCTATATCGCGTCCGGAATTCGTGTATTCATGACCGATAACAGCGTTGATCGAGAAGTCGTTCCACGACTTGTTGAAATCGGCAATGAATAAGGACTGCACTGATTTGAATGATTCGTCACGATTCATTATATGTCCGGAACCAAGATACACCGAACCGCGATTCAGAGCGGTTTCAACCTTACCGTTCAGGTATTCGCCATTCAGGCGGTAGCGCAGAGATAAGAAATCAATCGGTCTGTAATTTATATTGAGACTGCCGTTCAAACGGTTTGCTTCATCGCTGAATGGGTTGTTGTCGACAGTCCAGTATGGGTTATCGGCTGCGTTTCCTGCCGGTTGCCGGTTGCTGTTTGTATTATCGAATGTAGGAGGGGTGAGCAATATGCCCTGCATGATACCCGACATATTGTAACCGCGTTGCAGGCGGTTGCCTTTCGTATTCTTATATCCCAGACTAATATCAAAATCGAATCGGGGACGTATCTCATGTCCTAATTTAAGGCTTATGGAATTATCGGTGAATTTGGACCCCGGGAAAAAACCTTCCTGAGTAACATTACCCAATTTTAGGCTGTATTGTGAACGTTGTTTACTTCCCGACACCGTTACGTGATTTCTGAAAGTATGTCCCGTCCCGATAAAATCGTACGCATCGTAGGTTGGCGCATTTGCTGCACTAATGCTTGGTCCCCAAGCAAACGGTTCATTTGTTTGATTCCATACAGGAGTTCCATTTTCGGGACGTCCTTGTGCATATTGATTTTGCATTTCGGGTAACCGGTTGGGTGTTTCCATTGAGAATGAAGAAGTAAGGCTGACAGAAAGCCTCTGTTGTTTCGGTGATTTGGAAGAAATAAAAATTGCACCGCTTGCGGCTCTTGAACCATATATTGCTGCTGCTGAAGCATCTTTCGATACCGATATACTTTCAATATTGCTCATATCCATACTTCGGAAAACAGATTCTTCAACAGGCACACCATCAAGTATAATCAATGGATTTCCTGCATCCATAACAGAATTTGTACCCCTGATGCGTATTCTTGAATTATTATCGGGTTCGCCCGAAGTTCCGGCAATATTTAATCCTGCAACTCTTCCATGTAATGCTCCTGCAAATGTGCTTGATACATTGGAAGATGAAATACTATAATAAGAACCGCTTGTTACGTCACCTCTTCGCTGTGTTCCGTAACCTACCACTACAATCTCTTCCAATAGCGCTTCGTCCTCGGTCAATTGGAAATCCGGAGCGCTTACATTTTGCGGAGAAGAGCTTCTCAATACCTGCGGTGAGGGGCTTCCCGGTGTGCTTACAGGTTTTGTTAAAGTTTCATTTACAGCCCCGGGATTTCTTACGACATCATCTACAGCCAAAAACGAAGTGTATTGCGTCAACAGATTGTATTTCAATCCAAGGTTGGTTACCTGTTCTATCTGTTGTGTGCTGCGTTTATGATTTCCGTAAAAATCAGTCCATGAATTGTTTGTTGTTTCGTAATACTGGGCGTAATCGTCGAAATAGCGTATTTGGTTACGCGCCCAGAGATAGCGTAAAGCCTGATTATTCTCTTTATGTGCGTCGGATACATTGAATTTCTGTTTGTAACCGGCATTACCCGCGATTCCTTCCACAGTGATTGTGCCCTTTGCCTGATTTTTATATTTCCCGTAAATCAGGATGGGACGTTCCGAAAAAACATCGGGAATGGCAACCGGCTCTACATCGTATACATCAAAATCTCCCCAGTCGACCGATATATTTGTCAAGACAGGCTGTGATATTTCTTCAATGGCTTTTTTCCCGACTGCTTCGGCATCCGTCATGTTGGTTACTATATACGGTGTTCCCATTCCTGCATGGGCAAGACCTTCAATCATGTAGCGGTTCACGTTCGACCCTATACCGAAGGGAAACAGGTTGGCTTCGTTCAAATTGGCGCGAATATAGTTGAACGCTTCTTTTTCGACAGTAACAAATCCATCCGTTACGATTATGAAAGTACGGGAATAACCTTCTGTTTCCTTAAAATCCATAGCGTTCTGAATGGCCGGGTACAATCTTGTACCGCCGCTTCCTTTCTGACGGTCGATTACATTCAATGCTTGTTGGATATTTTTTTTGGAAGCAGGCAACGATTCTTTGTAGAGCATGGCATTGCTCGATTCGAACAACATTACGTTGAAACGGTCTATCGGACGGAGTGATGATGCCAGATGGTGAATCAATTGTTTGGATACGTTGATGGGAAATCCGTTCATGGAACCTGATACATCAACAATGAACACATATTCACGCGGAGGTATTTGTTCCGATGTAGGTTTTTTAGGCGGTTGCATCATGAGAAGGAAAAAACTCTCGTCGTCGTGTTCGTACAGAAGCAAGCCCGATTCTACCTGTCCGCCCTGCAGGTCGTAGTGCAGGATATAGTCGCGGTCGCCTTCGTAATCTTTGGGATTAGACAGCGAAATGGCAGCTTTATCCGGAGATAGCGACTCAATGGAGAGACTGTGCGACGAACTGCTGATTTTACGTATAGGTACGCCTGCCTGTATGATGGTGTTGATTGAAAACTGAGGCGTATAGCCGCTTTCCAAATGTGCAATGGATTGGTCGACCCATTGTTCACCGCCCTCGGAATAGCGGGGGCCAACTACCGTGGGATATACAAATTCATACAATCCGCTCTGATGTTCAAGCAATTCGGTATAGCGCATTTCAACAATTATAGTATCACCGGGCAGGATATTAGCCACATTCATCTGAAATACATTGGGACGGTGCTGTTCGAGCAACGTAGCCGATTTTCCCTCCGATTTAGCCTGATCGTATTCTTGCCGCGCCTGCTCTTTTTTCTTTATTTTTGCTTCGATACGACGCTCACCGATAGTCATGGTCATGCCATACACAGCTGCTCTCGTGGAACCGGGGAAAACATAAATTGCTTCAAGCGTGTTCTCGCTTTGGTTAATGTATATTTGTTTGACACAGACATCGGCAATTACTCCTGCAATATTGACTGTCACATCCGTGTTCTTCAGCGGCATGTGCGCATTTTTCATTGCATCGCTCAAAACGAAGAAATAAGGAGAAAGAGATTTGTCACCATTGTTGGAAAGGGTCAACGATTTTAGAACTTCCTCATATGTTTCCCTTTGTTTATTTCGGGTATTTTCCTGTGCATTTTCCTGTGCATTTTCAAGAACACTTTTCTGAGTGTTTTCCGGATTGTTTTCCGGAGAAGAATTAGCCGTTTCCGGATTTACCGTAGCAGGCGGATTTTTAGTAGTAGGATTTGCTGCTCTCCGGGACTTAAGGTCTCCCGCAGGCTTTGAGTTAGCTTCTGTAACTACCATTTCGGATGTTTTCATACCGATATACGAAAACCGTAGCGTGCTTCCCAAAGGAACTATGATTTCATAATATCCGTCAATATTAGTATACAATCCGTTGGTTGTACCTTTTTCGACAACATTTACGCCCGGAATGGGTTCACCATCAGCGTCCTTTATATTTCCTGAAACGATGCGCATATCCTGTGCAAACACCGATATCTGAATGATGAAAAGAAATAATATATGTAAGATATAAGTTTTCATAAGACTAGTGTTTAATTTTTAACTCTTAACTCTATCGCCGGAATGTCTGCAACCACATTGTCTGCTGTTCGAACCTGTATATTTTTTATATACACCGGTGTACCCGGAAGCAGGTTGTCGATGAATTCTCTATGTGCCCTGGAAAAACGCGCTGAATTGGAACTTATGCCGCTGACAGCATCGTTTTTATCCGACAAAGTGAACGAAATAATACGGTAGTTGCATTTCAGGCCTTCGGAAAACCAAAGTTCAAGTCTGCCGGCTTGTATCATTTCTTGTTTTGTAATGCTTCCTTCCCTGATTCCGTTTATGGCAGCGTACGGTTTTTCCAACGCCAGTACGGCAAAACGTTTTTGTTTGAACTCTTTCAATGTACCATCACGGTTCAGGACACGTATGTTTAGTTGCGCAATCCCTGTTTCATGCGGATGGATTATATAGCTCGCCCCATCCGCTTTGACAACGGTTCCGTTATTTATAGACACCTGTATGTCGGCAAATTCATCTTCATCATCAAAAATCATGACGGGATTATCGGCAAGAGCATACAGTACATCCAATTCCTCATCGGATGTATCCGTTTCTCTTTCGGGAAGCAATGAGAGTATCCCGACGGCACAGCCCGGTTTTCCGCGGTCAAACGACATCACCACTTCGTAGGTAGCTGTTTTATCGCAGATAAAATCAAAACGTTGCAGGTCGGTATCAGACTGTGTGTCGAACGTGCTGCCTATCAGCTTGTCTTTCAGATATAATTGCAGGATTATTCTTCCTTCCGACTCTATGGCGTTGCAAACATTGAACCGGTATTTATTATCGCGGCTCAAAAAAATCGGATATTTGGCAACAGGAACAACTTTTCCACGCTCGGAGCCATCGAATTTCACCTTAAACTCGCGCATGTAGACTGCATCGGCGCCGCTTTGTGAAGCAGCCTTCTCCACCAGCGTATTGTCACACTGCGCATTCACCCTGCTTTGAGCAAAGCAAAGACAAATGATTAACGGTATTAGAAAACTGACTTGTTTCATTTTTTTACTTTTTTAATTGTTGCAATCACTTTCGGCGCTACGTATTACACCGGAACCGATTATTTCTGTTTTGAATAAATAATGATTTCTGCAGAAATCTTTACACTATAGTTACGTCCCTCCGGTTGAAACCATTGGTGAGACAAGGAATAATGCCATGTATTGCGACCGCTTCCCGGCGAATAACCGAGTCGCTGCCCATAATGGATGGACTTGGGCACGAAGTCGTTGCCGGTATTTGGCTGACCTTTCCCTATTTCAAAAAAATCCGAATCGCCTGTATAAGCGCTATAATCATTTGGAAATATACCCTGCATAGCTACAAAGAAACCGGTATGAGGTACATATATCCTGTAATCGGACAAATCCACGTCGAACCATCCGGTGGCATCATCCGCCGGTTGCACCACCAGTATTTCCGGCAGTAAATCCTTTCCCGGAGAGTTTTTCGCTGTATCCACGTCAAGTATACGGACGCGGAATGGAGCTTCCACATTTCCTTTATCCGACAGGTAATAACTCACTTTGCCAATGTATCCGTTCACGTGTTTCTCGTTGTCGACATACAATGCTATTTGCTGTCCATGCGTATCAAGATAAATCGAGCCTGCGTTTAACAAACGCCTGTTGCCCACAACTTTAGTGGTTTTGCGTGGCTTTACGGCCGTCACCACCACCGAACCTATATCTACATATTTTTCTTTTAAGGCGATGATAATATCCGGTTCCGAAAGCAGGGTATCGGACGAGAAAGAACGTCGTTCGTAACCTAAACACGACGCTGTCAGGCTGTCCGACAATTCGGGTTCCGTCAGTGTCAGTTCGAAGAACCCCTCGTTGTCGGCCACCACCCCTTTGGGCTTTCCCTTAATCTGCAAGGTAGCATAGGCAATAGCCTCACCGGTGTCTGCATTGCGGATATGCCCGGTTATTGTATGCTCCCTGACAATCATGGTCTTTTTCGGAAACAATATCAATTGTCCGGCATGTACCGTATAAGATATTTTGTATGAAACAAACAAAGTATTAAGTATGCTCAATATTGTACGGTTCTTTGCTGTCAACGTTACGGGAGCGCAGTCTTTAAACAAATCGCCCGAGTAGGATACATTAATCCCTGCCGTTACGGATATTGCTTCAATCGCATCTTCCATCGAAACCAAGTTCAGCTCGACATCAATACGTTTTTCCAAAACCGTATTTTGTGCATTGAGAGGTATAATACCACAACAACAGACGATTAATATGATGACTGTAATTCTCAAAATATAATTTTTTCTTCTAAGACAAACCTCAAATTC
>JGI994J12354_10001339_pt1 | contig 24982 bp, 18 predicted proteins | sample IntmicLarv3ML3BL_FD_12354 | JGI IMG/M metagenome (IMG submission 12354)
CCCGCGCGTTCTGCGGCTTGATTATGAATTCGCTCTGCGTAATACGGCATATATTTCAAGCCTGTTTCCGCGACTTTTTTGCGAGCAGATTCAAGTTGAGCTAGCGTTGTAAAAGGAGGTTTATCTACAAAGAAATGTTTTCCAGCATCTAAAATTTTCAAACCAAAATCGCATCTGTCGGAAGCGATTGATGCGTTTGCAACAAGCTTAATTTCGGGGTCGCCCAAAATTTCTTCAATGCTATTTGCAACTTTGACGCTTGGAAAACGTTTGAGAAATTCTGCAATCTTATTTTTGTCAGAATCCCAAACATACTTGCAAACTGCACCTGCGCTTATGAGCCCAGCAGTTTGTGCATAAATGTGTCCGTGAGCCAAGCCTGCCGCCGCAAAAACAAAGTCGCCAGCTTCGCAAACTTTAGAGCCTGAGCCATCAGGAACGTAATCGTATCCGCTTGAATGTTTAGCCATAATTATCTGAATGATTTTGAGAAGTCTAAAATAAAGTCCTTATCAATTTTTTTCTTGGGTGAGGATTGTTCCATTTTTTGAGTTAAAATATTTTTGTATTTATCATCATCAAATGGAAATTGTATCTCGCTTGAAGTCCAAGAAGAAAGCAACATCGCGTTTGACAAGCATACTGAAGCATAACCCTCTGAAAGATCGAAATCGCAACGTTTACCTGTCTTTGCTGCGTTGAGAAAATTGTTTAACACGCCTGAATGTTGATCGCCAATGCCGTCGAAAGTTTCTTCGCGCACAGTAGTCTCGGGCGTGCCGAATACATACTTTGTATTCATCGTATAATCAGAAAGGCTGTCGAAAGAACTTATTGTAAGCTTTCCGTCTTGAGCAACAAGGAAACCTTTATCGCCTGCTATTTCAAATCTGTTAGTTCCTGGATGTTCACCTGTGCTTGTTGCAAAAGTTGCTGTCATTGAATCTGCATATTCCATATAGCAAGTGACTTCGTCTTCGACTTCTATATCGTGATATTTTCCGAACTTGCACCAAGCGCGCAAAGTTTGAGGTAGACCAAATATCCACGCAAAAACATCTAAGTTATGAACAGATTGATTTATCAAAGCTCCGCCTGCTTCGCCTTTCCATAATCCGCGCCAAGCGTTACAAGAAAAATAAATTTGTGGTCTATACCAATTTGTCATAAACCAAGAGGCTCTATTGATTTTACCAAGTTCGCCCGAAACAACGAGTTCACGCATGCGCGCGTAAAGCGGAGTTGTACGCTGATTTAGCATAACGGCGCAAGTCTTGTCCGATTTTTTTGCTACCTCTTCAAGAGCCTTTGCATCTGCTGAACAAAGTGCGACTGGCTTTTCTATGAGAACGTGTTTTCCCGATTCAATTGCCTTTATACCTAATTCAAAATGAGTAAATGAAGGAGTTGAAATAAGCACAGCTTCTACATCTTTATCAGCCAAAAGTTCCTCAGCTTTTGTGTACGATTTGTATTCACCAAACTTTTGAGGGTCTATATAACTCTCATCGCAGACTGCTACAATTTCGCACGAAGGAACTTTTCCTTCGCGTATATTTTTAATGTGCATAGAGCCTATTGCTCCTAAACCTATTATTCCTAGTTTCATAGTTTTTAGAATCCGAAGTAGTTTTTGCTATTGTAATACGAAATATCGCTGACGGCTTTGCCTATCAATTCAAAGTCGTTTGGTAAAAGTCCATTTTCCATCTCGGCTCCAAGCAAAGAGCAGAGTATACGGCGGAAATATTCGTGGCGTGTAAAAGATATCCAAGAGCGTGAATCTGTAAGCATACCAACAAAGTTTGGCAAAAGTGAAAGCGCAGACACTGTCTCTAATTGCTTACGCATTCCATCGATTTGATCAAGAAACCACCAGCCACTGCCTAGTTGCATTTTGCCAACGCAAGAGGAATCTTGAAAATTGCCAAGCATACTTGCGAGCATTTCAGTATCTTTAGGATGGATGTTATAAAGGATAGTTTTGCCAAGCTTATCTTCGGAATTCAAAGCGTCTAGATGACGAGAGAGTGCGTATGTAAAATTGTTTTCGCCTATGGAATCGAAACCTGTGTCTGCCCCGATTTGCTTAAACATTTTTGAATTGTTGTTGCGCATAGGTCCTAAATGAAGCTGACGCACCCAGCCTGAATCGAAATCCATTTTTGCACACTCTATTAGAATGGCACTTTTGATTTTTGCAGTTTCTTCCGCATTCAATTTGTTTTGCGAAATAACTTTTTTGAAGATTGTTTCCAATTCAGTACCGCTAACATTTTCTTCAAAATAAACTGTCTCTAAGCCGTGGTCGGACGCGCGACAACCTGCGCGGTTGAAGAAGTCGTGCCTGTTTTTCAGTGCATTAATTAAGTCTGCATAAGATGAAATTTTTATGCCACTTGCTGTTGAAAGATCTTCAAGATATTCTACATATTTTGTAGGCTTATCAAAAGCGTGAGCTTTATCGGGACGGAAAGTCGGCAATATGCGTGCAGGTGTTTTTGAGTTTTTTGTAGCTGCGATATGCCAAGATAAATCGCTAGTAGGGTCGTCGGTAGTGCAAAGAACTTCAACTTTGCTAAACTTTATACAAGTCCAAGCGTCGAAGTTTTTTGTAATTTTTTCATTTGCTCTAGACCAAATTTCTTCCGCAGTATCTGAGCTTAAAAGCTTGTCATCTATACCGAAATATCGCGCTAGTTCCAAGTGGCACCAGTGATAAATCGGATTCCGAATAAGCTTTGGCATAGTTTTAGCAAACGCAAAAAACTTTTCTTTATCGCTAGCATTGCCTGTAATAAATTCTTCAGCGATTCCGTTAGAGCGCATTGCGCGCCATTTATAGTGATCGCCATAAAGCCAGATTTGGGTGATGTTTTCCCACTGCTTATTTTGTGCGCCTTCGGCAGGATCTAGGTGATTGTGGAAATCTATTATAGGCAAATCGCGTGCGTATTCTTCAAAAAGGCGCTGTGCCGCTTTTGTATTTAACAAAAAGCTATCGTCGATAAATTTCATTTTTATTTGCATTCCTTTATGACTTGCGCTGCGGCTTTAGCATTTGCATAAATTTCATCAAACTTGCCAGCATTTATAAGTTCTGGCGTTGCAAGCCAAGAGCCTCCAACGGCGGCTATAAGCGAATCGCTAAGCATCTCGCTAAGATTTTTTAAATTCACGCCTCCAAGAGGAATAAATTTTACACCGAGATGTTTGTAAGGGGTACTCATCGCTTTAAGGTGATTCATACCACAACTTGCAGCGGGAAAATACTTAAGCAATGTGCAATCGTTTTCGAGAGCGATTTCAATGTCAGAAGGAGTGAAAACTCCCGGACCAAAAAACAAGCCTGCATCTTTAGCTGCTTTGATAACGCGAGGATTTGTTCCCGGAGCAACGCCAAAATGTGCACCTGCTTCTTTAGCTTGCAAAACATTTTCAAGGCTAAGAATAGTGCCTGCGCCTACGAGCATTTCTGGAACTTCTTTACGTATTACTTTTATACAATCCAAAGCTTCGGGGGTGCGCAATGTCAATTCAATCACACTTACGCCTCCTTCAAAGATTGCCTTTGCAACAGGTACTGCTGATGCAACATCAGATATAGTCAATACAGCAATAAGTTTTCTTTTTTCTATTTCGTTTTTCATCTGAAAAGGATTTTTCTATTTATTTTATCTATCGACTCTTGCGCTACCACCGCTTGCAAGCTTTGTAATTTCTGCGAGTGTTGCAGTGCTTGTATCTCCTGGAGTTGTCATTGCAAGAGCACCGTGCGCTGCGCCAAATTCAACTGCGCTTTGAGCATTTTGAAGTTCCATCAGTCCGTATACAAAGCCAGACGCAAAGCTATCGCCGCCACCGACTCTATCTAAAATTTCAAGACTCTCGCGTTTTTTGGATTCATAGAATTTTCCTTCGCACCAGCAGATTGCGCTCCAATCGTTGATAGATGCTGTTTTGACTTTTCTAAGAGTTGTAGCAACAGCTTTGAAGTTTGGATATTCTTTTACAACGCGCTCAATCATATTCTTGAATGCGCCGACTTCGGGATTAGAAATATCTTCCGAAAGCCCTTCGACTTCAAAACCTAAACACGCAGTAAAATCTTCTTCATTGCCTATCATCACATCAACGTACTTTGCGATTTCTCTGTTGATTTCTTGAGCTTTAGCTTTGCCGCCTACGCTCTTCCAAAGAGAAGGTCTATAATTTAAATCGTAAGAGACTATAGTGCCGTTTTTCTTTGCCTCTTTTACAGCATGTAAAATAACTTCTGGTGTGCTTTCAGAAAGCGCTGCGTAAATGCCACCTGTGTGCAACCAGCGAACACCTTGTTTGTCGAAAAGTTCTTTAAAATCTATATCGTCTGCCTTTAACTTAGATGCAGCTCCATTGCCTCTGTCTGAGCAACCGACAGCTCCGCGCACTCCGAATCCGCGCTCTGTAAAGTTGAGCGAATTTCTCACCGTGCGTCCGACACCGTCAGAGGGCATCCATTTTACGAAGTCCATATTTACTCCGCCTTGCAAAATAAAATCTTCAAGCAACAAGCCTACTTCGTTTTCTACAAGAGCAGAAACTAATCCCGCGCGCATACGAAAACATCTACACAATCCACGGGCAACGTTGTATTCGCCACCACCTTCCCAGGCTTTGAATGAGCGCGCAGTACGTATGCGTCCTTCGGAGGGATCTAATCTTAGCATTACTTCGCCCAATGAAACTATATCGAAACGACACTCTTCTTTGCTTTTAATTTTGAACATAGCTTTTGTATTTATTAAATATTTTTCTTTCTTCCTAAGCTACTTTCTCTAGGAATCAAAGTTCCCTTGATTTGCGCTTGTCCACCGGAATTTGGAGACACTAAAAATTCCATAACTTTCTGAGCAAAGATTTCTACAGGCTGACGCACAGAAGTTATTGCAGGAATATATTTCGCTGCCGAAGGAATATCGTCAAAGCCAACTACGGCGTAGTCTTCAGGGATTTTTTTGCCGACTTCGTAAAGCGCGCGAATGACTCCCATTGCGGCGGTGTCGGTAGAACATATGAAAGAGTCTATATCTTCGCCTGATGCAACAACATTGATCGCACTAGCATAGCCAGCATCGAAGTCGTTATCATAAGATTTTTTTGAACTTCGCAAGATTTCGCAACTGCTTTTCTTTGAACTAGCAAGAGCTGCATTCCAGCGCAATTCGTGTATAATCATATCACGTGCGACATAGAAAAACTTACGTTTGCCAAGAGACTTTAAGTGGGTAACAATTTGTTCTGCGGCATCGCTTTCATCCACACTTATAGCGTAGGAAATTTTTTCGTCATCACCGCGTCCTATACGAACGATAGGTAGGTTGCTGAAATTTTCTAGCCAATCGAGTTGACCATAACTACCAAGAATTATTATACCATCGACAAAATGTTTGTAAAGAGGCGCTAAGTCTGATGGGTCAGGTACACGATTGACAAAGCCAACTAGCAAAAGAGAATAATCCATCTCGTGCGCGAGGCTTTGTAATTGAGCAATTAACTTGGTGAAGAATGGGTCGTGAAAGTCATAAACAACGATACCCAATGTACGTGTTTTTTTGCCTTTCAAAGCAAGAGCAGCGGAAACTGGGACGTAGTGAGATTCTCTTGCAGCATCCATAACAGCTTTAATTTTTGCCTGAGAAATGCCGATTTTCTCTCCTTGTCCTGAAAGAACTCTTGAAACTAATGAGACAGATACGTCCAATTTTTTGGCGATATCTTTTTGCGTGACTTTTCCAAATGATTGCATAGTTTTAATATGTAGAAACTATAAGTATGAAGGCGTGAGTCAAGTTTTTTCTCAATCGTTTGAAAAGAAAGATTGTAGCGAAAAATAAATACTCTTGTACTAGCTCAAAATGTTCATCTTTTAAACAGTTTGAATATTGGAAATATTTTTCTTTTTTTATTTGACAAAAAGTTTCCTAAGACAGAGTCTGTAGATGTTCTTTAAAAGATAGTTCGCTTTTTGCGAAGCGAATGAATCTGTACACAAACGGAAGTCCTGTTAAAATCAGGCGCGGTCTCGCCGCTGTAAATTCTGAATTGTTATTCCACTGCTTTTGCGGGAAGGAATGACAAATGTTGTTAGCTCAACTTTAGAAATAGCCAGAAGACGTGTGTATGCAGATGTCCCTTTAACTTCTCGAGTAAGGAAGATAGGACGTTGCAAAAACTTAATCTATATATTAAGTTGTAATCTCTCCCCCATTGGTTGGTTTTAGTTTTTCGAGGGTGGGTCAGATTATAAATACTGTTTTGTCTTCTTTGCTTGGGAGGTTATCCAACCTCAACCGATTCGTAAGAAATCAGCAATAGACAATGAAAAAAATTAAATCAATATTAACTACCTTCGCATTTTTAGGATGCGTTTTTTCTCTCAATGCAGAAATCAAAGTTATAGACTTTGAAGACGTATCATTCTCAGGTTCTTATATGCCTACACCCTCTTCTATGGGCTCTACTGTATGGACTAGTGGTATAGCTAGTTTCGGACTTGATCATCCTTATGGTGCTAGTTATTGGGAGGGCTGGAAAGCTTCTGCTCAAACAAACAGAACCCCAGCTTCTTATACAAATGACTGCGCTGCAAACTCTGGCTCTGGTGCAAATGGTAGCGCTCAATACGCTGTGTTATATGCAGGTATGCCTTGGAGTGGTGCTCCTACTGAAACATATTCATACTCAATTGATTTCAGTGGTGGTGTTTATTTACAAAGTATAGATATGTCTATGAATTCATATCTTTACGATTGGATTAATCTTGGCGGTATGTATTTACCAACAGGTGGCATTACAGCTTTGGCTGATGGTGTAGAAGTTTATTTTGCTCTTAGAGTAAGAGGCATTTTAGAAGATGGTTCATATACAGATTATCAAGATATCGTTTTAGCATCTAAAGATTCAGATAATAATATCTATGTATTTACTTCTGGATGGGAAACAATCGACTTTACTGCTTTGGCAAATGGCGAAGCTATTAAAGGTTTAGATATGTATTTCCAAGGCGAACAAGATGCATTTTGGAATTCAGGTGGCTTGACTGCTCCTGCGTATATTTGCATAGACAATATCGTTTATAGCACAAATCCTATTCCAGAACCTTCAACTTATGCTGCAATTTTTGGCTTAGTTGCAATTGCTTTTGCTATCTACAGAAAAAGAGCTCGCAAGTAGTTCTTTCTTATAACGATTACTTTAAAAAATCAGATGTTTGGAAGAGATAAAATCTTCCAAACATCCTTTGTGTTTTAAAAAGATGAAAAAAATATTTTCTTTAATTTTGTTATTTGGAATATCTATGCTTGCATTTGCAGAGAAAGAATCGGATGTCGATAGCGCTCAAATGCTAGATTCTATTGATGTTACTGCGTATAGATTCGCTTTAGATACGCTCTCTGTTCCAGTGAATTCGCAGGTGATTACAAGCGAAGAGATAAGGCAAAGTGCATCGTCAACTTTGCCTGAAATGTTGAGAAAGGTAGGCAATGTGCGCTTTATGTCTTTTTCAGGAAATGATGCTGAGGGTAATTTAGCAATGCGCGGATTCGGAGAAAATTCTCAATCACGCGTTTTAGTTTTGGTCGATGGATTGCGTTATAATCCTATGGATATGAGTTCGATAAATTGGAGCAAAATTCCTCTTTATAATATCGATCAAGTGGAAATTTTACGAGGTTCACAAAGCGTAATGTATGGCTCTTTTGCATCTACGGGTGTAATTAAAATTTCAACAAAACGCGCGACAGAGGGTCAAGATCTTTATTTAGATGCTATGTATGGTTCTTATAATTCGTACAATCTTTCGGCTACTGGACTAGGAAGGACAGGTGATTTCTTTTATTCAGTAAATGCTTCTATGTATAATTCTGATGGATTCAGGAATTTATCGAGTGCTTGGTCTAATTCGGTAGGTGCTTCTTTAGGATACGATTTTTCAGAAAATGTTTCTTTGATTTTGCGTGGCGATTATTCCGAATCTTTCAATGAATATCCAAATGGATTAAGTTGGGATGACTTTAAAAATAATCCTCAAAAAGCAAACTCATCTACTAAGTATAACAATAGGGCAGGAATATATACTGCAAACCTTTCAACTGAATCTGCAAGCGGAAAAGGCAGTATTACTGCGGGATTGAATTTTCGCGATAGAATAATTGATACCTTTACAAAAAATGATCAATGGACATACACATTCGCTCCAAGTTACGAAGTCGATTGTTTTGAAAATTGGAAAATTTTTACAGGTATTGATTTAGGCTTTTCAACTATTGATTATGGCAAAGACACTCAGTTTATCAGTCCGCCAATGATTGTAAATACAGCTTATGCAAACGTAGATCGTTTTGATGCGGCATATTATTTATCTGCAAATTATGAATTGGATAAAAAGTTGTCTTTCTTTTCTGGGGCGAGAGCAGAGTTTCAATATACCTCTGTTTCAAGTACGGAGAAAAAATATTTACTACCAATACTTCCGCCTATTGTTTCTGGATATTCAGATAGCAATTGGGCTACGGGCATAGCCGCAGATTTTGGAGTAGTTTACAAAATAAATGAAGAGTCATCACTCTATGGAAGATTCAATCAAATCTATCATTATCCCATGAGCGATGAGATTGCTTCTTATCAAGGTTACGGAACAACTGTTTTCACTTTCAATAAAGACTTGAAGCCTGAGCACGGGCAAAACTACGAAATAGGTTATAAGTTTCTAAACAACGAGTGGCGCGCGAATGTAAACTTTTTCTTTATGTATTTGAATGATGAAATTCAGTGGAACAACATAAAGCAAATAAATGAAAATTTAGAGGGTCCGACTATTCGTTACGGTATAGATTTTGATGCTGGGTATGATTCAAAATATTGGGGCGTTTCTGTTGCGGGAACTCTTGTAGATGCGCAGTTTGCAGGTGGTGAATATAAAGGAAATACTATTCCTTTGGTTGCTCCATTTAATGGAGTCTTAACTGTTTACGCGAAACCTTTGGAGAATGTTACAACGCTCCTTAGAACTACATATTTTTCGAGTCAAGTAATGGGTAATGATAATTCGAATACTTCAAATCATAGAATTCCTTCATATTGCACTTTAGATTTTCAAGTCAATCTAACGCTCACTAGGCACATAACTATGTTTGGTGCTATTGAAAATATTACAGACGAAACTTATGCCGCTTTTGCATATAACGGAAGCTTTTATCCAAACGCAGGCAGAACACTTAAAATAGGAGTAAATATAAAATTATGAGAACAATATTAATATCAATAATGTCTTTAGTTGCGCTGAATATAAGCGCGCAAAACTATTCAAATGCGAATACTCCGTATATTCCGCAGAATGGAGATATTCATTCAAATTCTCTCTATGCAAGCTTAGGATTTTTTAGTGACGACACTCAAAAGGCAGTTGCAATTGCTTACAATGATTCTCGCATTGTAGGTTGGGCAAGTGGCTATACTAATTTGCGATACGGAACAAGTAGCCCTATGGGGCACACTGTTGATGACGAGTGGAGAACTCCTGAGAAGGCGCTCGGAGCTATTACTACTCCTGATGTTTATGGAGTTGTTTGTTTGGGTGATGGTGGTGAGATAACTCTTACTTTTGATAATCCTATTTGCAACGGAGCAGGTCTTGATTTTGCAGTGTTTGAAAATTCTTTCGGACCTAGTTTTTATGAATTAGCATTTGTAGAAGTTTCTACTGATGGAATTCACTTTGTGCGTTTCCCAAATTTCTATGTAGGAGAGATTCCGCAAAGTCAGTACTCAGGAGACAATTATTGCGAATATTTTTATAATCTCGCATCAAAGTATGATATGAATTTTGGAACAGGTTATGACTTGGGCGAGCTCGAGTATGCATATAACTATATACAAAATGTGGCAGTTGCTGATAGTTCTTTTTCTCAAGATTTCGTAGATGACTTTTTGTTAAACTATGCTTTTCTAGATTTGCAGAATGTAAACTATGTACGCATATTAGATATTGAAGGTTCAGGCGGAACTTACGATAGCTCAGGACACGTTATTTACGATCCATCGCCAAATTGGGGTAGCCCTGGCTTTGATTTACAAGGTGTTGCGGTGTTGAATTTTGGAAGCATTCCAGAACCTAGTACTTATGCATTAATTTTTGGATTATTTACATTTTTCTTCGTTATAAGAAGAAAACGTAAGTAATTTTGTGACATTTTTTGTCACATCTATTGATTTAAGTTGAGACATATTGTCTCAACTTTTTTCATTTCACTTTCTCAAGGACTTTTTGTGTTTTCGTAACTTCTTAAGAATAAGCATAGATAAGATTTCTCCAAAATTGGCACAGGAATTGCTAATATAGCTGTATTATGAGTAAAATATTAGGTATAGACTTAGGAACAACAAATTCCTGTATGGCAGTAATGTCAGCTGGAGAATCGGAAGTTATCCCCAACAGAGAGGGTGCCCGTACAACTCCTTCTATTGTAGCTTTTGCAAAGAATGGCGAAAGACTCGTAGGTCAAGCTGCGAAAAGACAAGCCGTTACAAATCCACATAACACCATATTTTCTGCTAAGAGACTTATTGGTAGAAAATATTCTGAAATCGTCGAGGAAGCTAAAACTCTTCCTTATAAAGTAGTAGAGGGCGCTAATGGCGCAGCTGTTATTGAATGTGAAATCGCAGGTAAGAAAGAAATTTTTTCTCCTGAACAAATTTCTGCATATATTCTTCAACAGCTCAAAGCAGATGCTGAGGCTTTCTTAGGCGAAAAAATCACTAAGGCAGTTATCACAGTTCCCGCTTACTTTAATGACTCTCAACGTCAGGCAACTAAAGATGCCGGCACTATTGCAGGTCTTGAAGTTTTGCGTATTATAAACGAGCCTACTGCTGCTGCTCTCGCATACGGCTTGGGTAAAAATAAAGAGGAAACTATCGCAGTCTACGACTTAGGTGGCGGTACATACGATATTTCTATGCTCGAAATTGGCGATGGAGTTTTCGAAGTTAAAGCAACAAATGGCGACACTCATTTAGGTGGCGACAATTGGGATACAGCTATCATTAACTGGTTAATCGAAACTTTCCAAAAAGAGCAGGGCATTGATTTGCGCAAAGACCCAATGGCTTTGCAAAGATTAAAGGAAGAAGCTGAAAAAGCTAAGATTGCATTATCAACTTCTCAACAAACAGATATCAATTTGCCATTTATTACAGCAGATGCATCTGGTCCAAAACACTTGAATGTACCTCTCACAAGAGCAAAGCTTGAGCAAATCACAGAAGATTTGGCACAGCGTACAATCGCTCCATTTGAAGCTTGTTTGAAAGACGCAGATTTATCTGCATCAGATATCAAAGAACTCGTTCTCGTTGGTGGTATGACTCGTATGCCAAAGATTGTTGATGTCGCTGCAAAACTCGCAGGTAAGGCGCCTCACCAAGGTGTAAATCCTGACGAAGTTGTTGCTCGTGGTGCTGCAATTCAAGGCGGAGTTTTGCAAGGAGATGTTAATGATGTTCTTTTGCTAGACGTAACTCCTTTGACATTGTCTATCGAAACTGCAGGTGGTGTTTCTACTCCAATGATTGATAGAAACACAACTATTCCTGCAAAGAAGAGTCAAGTGTTCTCAACTTATGCAGACAATCAAGTTGCAGTTGATATTCACGTTTTGCAGGGCGAAAGACCTCTTGCTAAAGACAACAGATTGATTGGCAATTTCAGACTCGATGGCATTAATCCTGCGCCTCGCGGACTCCCACAAATCGAAGTTACTTTTGATATAGATGCAAATGGTATCTTGCACGTTTCTGCGAAAGACAAAGGAACTAATAAAGAGCAAAAAATCACAATCTCTAATAGTTCTGGATTGAGCAAAGAAGAAGTCGAAAAATTGCGTAAAGAAGCAGAGCTTCACGCAAGCGAAGACAACGCCCAAAAAGAAGCAATCGAAGAAAAGAATAAGTTAGATAATACAATTTATACTATCGAAAAACAAGTTACAGAAGTGGGCGATAAAGTTCCTGCTGATGTTAAAACTTCAATCGAAAGTGCAATTGCAGATGCTAAAAAAGTTCTCGATAAAGCAGGCGCAACTAAAGAAGAATACAAGGCTGAGAGCGATAAGTTGATGAATTTGTTACAAGCAAATGCTCAACATTTGTACCCTCAAGCAGCAGAAGGCGCAGCACCTCAGGGCGAGGCAGCAGGCGAAACTGCGGCGGAAGATTCTTCAAAGAAAGCTCCTGTTGACGCAGATTTTGAAGTTGTTGACGACGATAAGAAATAATTTTTGAATTCATCGCGATGGACAGAGAGATTTATAATTTCTTTGTCTATCTGCTTTTGTTTTTTTTAATAGAATTGACTACTAATAAAAATTTAAACCAATATAGAAACCACTATGGACAAAATAAAAATTAAACCTCTCGGCGACCGCGTGCTTGTTAAGCAGGTCGAAGAAAAAGAACAAATCAAAGGCGGTATCATTATTCCTGATGCAGCAAAAGAAAAATCTCAAGAAGCTAAAGTTGTAGCGCTCGGCACTGGTAGACGCGAAGATGGCAAAGTTATTGAGTTCGACGTTAAAGTCGGTGATACAGTTCTTATGTCAAAATACGGCGGTACAGAAGTTAAAGTTGGTGACGAAAAATATTCTATTTTGCGTCAAGACGATATCCTCGCTATAATTAAATAATTTAAACTAAAGAAAAAAAATGGCTAAACAATTAATATTTGATGAAATGGCTAGAAAGAAGATTCTCAAGGGCGTTGAGGATTTGGCTAAAGCTGTAAAAGTAACTCTCGGACCAAAAGGTAGAAACGTTTTGATAGATAAAAAATTCGGTTCTCCTTTAGTAACTAAAGACGGTGTAACTGTCGCAAAAGAAATCGAACTTGAAGATGCATACGAAAATATGGGCGCTCAAATGGTTCGCGAAGTTGCGTCAAGAACAGCCGACAAAGCTGGTGACGGCACAACAACTGCTACTGTTTTGGCTGAAGCGATTTATCGTGAAGGTTTGAAAAACGTTGCTGCTGGTGCAAATCCAATTTTCATCAAACGTGGTATAGACAAGGCTGTTGAAGTTGCTGTTAAAGAATTGGCAAAAAATTCTAAGCAAGTTAAAGACCGCGAAGAAATTCGTCAGGTTGCAACAGTGTCTGCAAATTGGGATACAGAAATCGGTGATATCATTGCAGACGCTATGGATAGAGTCGGTAAAGATGGTACTATTACTGTTGACGATGCAAAATCTATCGAAACTTATCTCGACGTTGTTGAAGGTATGCAATTCGATAAAGGTTACCTTTCTCCATACTTCATCTCTAATGCTGAAACTATGGAATGCTTCTTGCAAGATGCTTATGTTCTTATCAACGAAAAGAAAATTTCTAATCTTCAAGAATTGCTCCCAGTATTGCAACTCGTAGCAAAGACAAATAAGCCTCTCTTGGTTATCGCAGAAGATATCGAAGGCGAAGCTTTGGCTGCTTTGGTTGTAAATAAATTGCGTGGTAATTTGAACGTTTGCGCTGTTAAAGCTCCAGGATTTGGCGATAGACGTAAGGCTATGCTCGAAGATATCGCAATCCTTACAGGTGGTCGTTGCATTACTGAAGACTTGGGTATCAAGCTTGAAAGCATTGAGATTGCTGATTTGGGTAAAGCAAAACGTATCACAGTTGGTAAAGAAAATACTACTATCGTTGAAGGTGGCGGTAAGGCTTCTGATATTCAATCAAGAGTTAAAATCTTGCGTAAACAAATCGAAGAAACAACTTCTGAATACGACAAAGAAAAATTGCAAGAACGCTTGGCTAAATTGGCAGGTGGAGTTGCAGTTATCAACGTTGGCGCAACTACTGAACCTGAAATGAAAGAAAAGAAGATGCGTGTAGAAGACGCTCTTCACGCTACAAGAGCAGCAGTTCAAGAAGGTATTTCTGCGGGTGGTAGCGTTGCATTGTTGCGTACAGCAGCTTCTATCGAAAAGATGGAACTTGAAGGCGACGAAGCAATAGGCGTGCAAATCGTACGTAGAGCTATCGAAGCACCACTTCGTCAATTGTGTGCAAACGCAGGAGAAGAAGGCGCATTGGTTGTTAAAGAAGTTCTCAAAGGCAAAGGCGCAATGGGATACAATGTTGCAACTGGCAAATACGAAGACTTGCTTAAAGCAGGTGTTGTTGACCCAACTAAAGTTACACGTGAAGCATTGCAAAATGCTGCAAGCGTAGCAGCGTTGCTCTTGACAACAGAATGTATGATTGCTGATAAGCCAGAAGAAAAATCATCAGCACCCGCAATGCCAGCAGGCGGCGGTATGCCAGGAATGTACTAATCAGAGCATAAGCTCTGAGAGTCATTAAGATAATCAAATCTTAAAACAAAAGCGGAGAGCAATCTCCGCTTTTTTGTTTGTGCAAATAGAATGCAACACATCTCTCTTAGATTGACTAAAAAATAAAACTTGCTAGATTCCGACTAGTAGATTTGAGATTGAATTTGTATAGGACAAAAAATGAGAACAGCTTATTGCGCAAAATTTGCTACATATAAAAAGGTATTGCTTTGGCTAATTGTAGCTTATGCGGTGTTTATGTCTCTTGTTCCTTGTTCGTGTGGGCAGTGCGGAATTTTATTTTTAGCATTAGCAATTATTGCATCTTCTTTGATTTTATTAGGAGCATTAGAGCGAATATATATTTTTCTTTCTTTTGTTTTATTATTTGTAGTATTCCCAAGCGATGGGGCTTTTATCTTTTTTGCTTGGTTTCTGTTTTCTTTTGTTTCACTTTTTTGTACAGTTCCAACAAAATATATTTTGTGTAATAATATGCTAGTTATACAGCATGGTCTTTTGTTTCGTATGATTGCTTATAAGAGAATAGAAAAAGTTTATAGAAAAGAATCCTTTTTATATCCAAAAGATTCTCCTAGAAGCCCTGTACGCATTGAATATAAGAAGAAATTTTTTGCATTAAGAAAACAACCTTACGTCGATATTTACCCAGATGATGCTGATTCTTTTATCAAATCATTGAAATCAAAAACTCCAGAATGAAAACATTTTTTTACGGAAAATATACCAAGCTTAGGATAGGATTTTTTATTCCTTTCTTTTGTGTTGGAGTGCATGGTGCTCTAGGTGGATGCTGTAGCGCTCTTCTTTACGCTATTGTTGACCTCCTAGTGTTTATGTTATGGTTTGGAACGTGGAAAAGAATGTCTTTGTTTGTGTTAACTATTCTTACAATAGGATTAATGTACGAAATTGAAAAAATCAAAGCACATTTAAGTTTACAGTTAATAGCGTATTTTATTTCGTGGCTTTTTCTTTTTTTAGGTACACTCCCGACACTTTATATTTTGCATAAAAAAAGATTACACATACAAAAAGGATTTTTGTTTAGAACAATAAATTACAACAGAATCAAAAAGATTTATGCTAAAAAAACTTTCTTAGATATAGATTCTTTTCCACGAAACAGAGTGCGCATAGAATACAAAAAACTTTTCTTTTCGTTTAGAAAACAACCTTACGTTGATGCGTTTCCAAACGATGCGGAAGCTTTTATCAAAGCATTAGAATCAAAAATAAAAATTTAAAAATGAATAATCATTTAATAATTACTTTAGTGCTTTTGGCTTTGTGTGCGATTGCCTTTATGCGCAATAAGCCAAGAAGTGATATCGTTGCAATTTGTGCATTTTTGCTTTTGCCTGCCTTTGGAATTATTAGTTTTGATGATTGTTTAAAATCTTTCAGCGATTCTAGTGTTGTTATAATTGCTCTGATGTTTGTGATTAGTTCAGCAATTACACGTACAGGAATTTCTTATAAAGTAGGTAGTTGGATTGTGAGAAAATCGCGAGGTAGCGAATCTAGGCTTGTGGTATTATTGATGTTATCTACGGCAATAGTTGGTTCTTGTATGAGCACGACAGCCGTGATCGCAATTTTTATTCCTATCACTTTGCGTGTGGCTCAAAGTATGAAAATATCTCCATCAAAGCTGATGATGCCTTTAGGTTTTGCTGCGATAATCAGTGGTATGGCAACTCTTGTTGCGACATCGCCAAACTTGATTATGAATGGACTGCTCATTCGCGAGGGCTATGATGGGTTCAGATTTTTCGACATCACTCCTATAGGAATTGTCGTTTTGATTTGCGGAACAGTGTATATGTTTTATGCGCGCAGATTCTTAGGTGGTGAAAAAGATGATTCAAAAAAGAAACATTCGCGCAGGTCGCTTTCAGACTTTGTTCGCGATTATGAATTAAGTGATCGTCAAAAAATTTTCATTGTAGATGAGAATTCTCAGCTTGTTGGAAGCACTCTTGGCGATCTCAAAATCTACGCAGAATATGGCGCGAATATTTTGTGTATAGAGCGTCGCCGTAGAATGGAACGTATTCTTTTAGAGCCTACTGCGAACACAAGAATCTATCCTTGCGACATTCTTTTAGTTGATATGAGCAAAGATATTTCTGTCGCAGAACAAATGGCTCAAGATTTGAATTTAAAAAATATGTCTTTGCACAGTGGCTATTTTGAAGATTATTCTTTAGAAGTTGGAATGGTTGAAATTACGATTTTGCCAGGTTCATCACTTATATCAAAGACTATAATAGATTCGCATTTTAGAACAGTTCATAGACTAAATGCTGTGGGGCTGCGTAGAAATGCAGAGGCTTTGCAAGGCGACATTCTCACGACACCTTTAAAAGTTGGAGACATTATTTTGCTAATTGGTTCGTGGAAATCTGTGCGCGTATTAAAAGAAGAGCATAAAGATTTCATCATACTAAATATGCCAGTTGAGTACGATACCGCTGCTGCCGCCCCTGGAAAAGCACCTTATGCATTGTTTAGTTTGGGCGTGATGATAATGTTAATGATTATTGATGGATTCCCAAATGCATTTGCAGTTTTCATAGCGTGTATGTTAATGATAATTTTTAAATGCATAGATATTGAAAAAGCATATTCATCTATATACTGGCCTGCGCTTATGGTGATTATAGGTATGATGCCTTTTGCTATTGCTCTTGAGAGAACAGGGGCAATAAGTATGGCAGCAAATTTTTTGGTCGATAATTTAGGCGCTTATGGTCCGCGATGTGTAATGGCAGGATTATTTTTGATAACAGTTTTAACGGGTCTTTTTTTAGCGAATACAGTTACTGCAATTCTTATAGCACCTCTTGCAATAACGTCAGCAGTTGCAATGAATGCATCGCCTTATCCATTTGCGATGACAGTTGCTATTGCTTGTTCAACTGCTTTTATGACACCGCTTTCTTCGCCAGTAAATATGCTGGTTTTAGGGCCTGGCAGATATAAGTTCTCTGACTTTTTTAAAATAGGAGTACCATTTTCTATTATTGTTATGCTAATTAGCGTAATAATGATTCCTTGGCTTTTCCCATTTTAATTCATACTTGGCAGAATAATTGTAGGGCGCTTTTTAGGCTGAGATTTATCATCTCCAGTAGAGCCTTCAATGCTTACACCTTTTTTACCTTTGCGATATGTCATTCTATGACCTACTGCTTTAGTGTTGTTTTCTTTATTCAAGACATAAGGGTTTTCGCTTAGCACAAGCATTTCTTCGGCGGGGAAGATATCTACTCTTCCTGCGTGAGCTTCTTTTGTGTTTTGAGTAATTACTACTTTTTCAGTAGCGATAATTTGAGAAATTTGTTTTGAACTTTTGCCTAATTCATCTTTCATCACAACTTCGATTTTTCCGCAAGTTGCATTCATATCGCTACCAGTTACAACGACATTGCCTTCAAAAAAGTATCTATCTTTGTCAACGCCTTCGATGAGAATTTGACGGTCGCTAGTAATGATTGTGTCTGCCTTCGAGCTCGCATCTACGCTTTCGTTAAGACCAATATTTCCCATAGGTGGCAAAGTGATAGAAGGGCGCAATTCAGGTTTTTCTTCCGAAGTAAGGAGTTCAGTAAATGTATGATTTGCTTTTTTATCTTCAGTATTGATTTCTGCCTTGGGATAAATTTTTACGATTTCAGATTTAGCAGAATATGATTTTTGTGTGATGACAACATTTTCTAAAGCTTCAATAAGTGTGATTTGTGTTTTGTCTTTCATATCCGTTGAATCGGCATAAACATTCATCTTTACGCAGGTCGTGCGCATATCGCCTGAAAGAACTTCAACATCATTTACAAAGTTAAGAACAATTTTATCATTATTTTTTGTGGAAATTAATTGACGCGATTTAATATCTGTTTGCGAAACTTTATTAGCAGAAATTTCTTTGTCTTTGGCTTGGAGTATGCGTACTTTTACAAAAGAATTCGCATCTTCTTTTTTAGCCAATGCAATAGCTTTGTTAGAATCTTTGAGCATTATTATTACGTGTGATTCAATGAAAACACCTTTTTCAACATCACTCATTCTTGCATTTTCTGTGAGCCAAACTTCGGAATTTTCTGGAATATACTCAAACTCTTTTGAAGATGCTTTTGCTTTTCCTCTGCGTATATCAACAGATCCTTTGCCTACGAGTTTATCTAATGTATGGGAAGATTCTTTTAGCGAAGTTTCAGCTGTCATTAAATCGCAAGAAGCGCTAAAGTCAGTAGAAGTTAGCGTTACATTACCTTTGAAATCGAAAATATTTTTGTCTTCACCACCGCGCATTTCTATTTTGTCGGCAACTATTGTAAGGGTTTCATTATTGTCATCTTGATTATAATGAATGATAGCTTTGGCTTTTGTCGTTTTATCAGAAAAAGATTCTGCAAAATTATTTTTTTTATCTAAGAAAATTTTCGAACCAAAAAGTTGTGAATTGTTTTTCTTATCTGTAATGTTTGGCAAAAGAGTCATCACTACTTGTTCGCTCGATGGAATAAGGCGAATCTCGCCAGCGAGGGCTTCTTTGTCATCTTGAGTTAACTTTACATTGCCAGTAGCAATTGCTTCTTTAGCATCTTTTACGCCACCTGATTTTGAAGTGATAAGAGTAAGTTTATCGCTATCTATATCAGAGTGGATTCCGCGAACTTTAACAGAATTTTGGAATTCAAAAACGTGATCTTCACCGCCGTGCGAGAAGCTTGCGCGCGTACTTGTAATTGTACTTTTAGGTGAATCTTTTTCTTCTTCAAAATCAATTTCGACTCCGCTAAAAATGCTAATCTTTTTATTGATGCCATCCCAAAGCCAAGTTTTGCCTTCTATGTAAAGTCCATCGCCAGTGACAAACAATTCGTTATCGCCACCTGCTGATTTTGTTTTTTGAAAAATCTCGGCAGTATCGCTAAGGATAGTGAATTTTTTTACAAGATTTTCACTGCCATCAAAAAGTTCAAGACGCATTTTTTTTACGAGAATTTTCTCATCAGATAAATAATTGCCTTCATCACCAAAAAGTTCCCATTCTTTGTAACCTGTCTTTTCGTCGAAGCTAGGAAGCTCGAACTTATTTGCATAGCCTGGGAGAATCTTTGTATCTACCTGCGCATATATGCAAGTAAAGAAAAGGAGTGCGAAAGAAATTTTTAAAAGTTTAGTCATAGATTTTTGACCCATAAAGTAAATGAATAAGGTGGCAATTTCATTATAGCAGATTTCTCCATAGCAATGTCATCAAGACCCGCAGTATCGAAATTCTCTATATCGGCAATTTGAGTGAATTCTGAAATATTGAATCCATTTAAATATATTGCTTGCGTGTGTGGTGTAGGGTTAAAGCTAACAAGAATTTGTTTTGATTTTGAAGAATTATCTGCATTAAACAAAACACAAATTGCATTTGAATCGTTTTCAAAAAATCTAAAATAACTATCATTCACTGGGTCTGATAAGCGCAGAGCTTCACCTACTTTAGAGTTTCTAAACTTTACCAAATTGCGCATCCATCGGCACAAGTTTGTGTGACTATATATGCGTGAATATTTTAATGCGTTTTCATCACCATCTTTATATGTGTTATTTTTGCCAGATTTTGTGCGGGCAAAATCAAAACCTTCTGTAGCCATAGGTATGCCTATGGACATAAATAAAAATGCATAAGCTAATTTGTATCGTTTTATATCTACAAGGCTTGGCGATTCGTAGTTATGTGTGATGTTATCTAGAAAACATTTATCGTCGTGACTTTCAATATAATTGACAGTTTGTGCAGGCCAATTTGCAAAATTTTGTCTAGAGCCAGAAATGAAATATTTAAATCCTGATTTGTCGCCTTCGTTCAAAACGTATTTTCTTGCGAACTCTCTAAAGCCGTCGTTCCAAGAACTAAAGCCAGTGTCAGAAAGTGCTTGGGCGATATGCCCGCGGAAACTCCAAGGCTCGGCTATCAAGATGATGTCGGGCTTGATTGCTTTCAATTCTTTTTCTATTTTGCGTAAAGTTGCTACCCCTATTAGTTCTGCTAAATCGAATCTGAATCCATCAACGCCATAGTGAGTCACAAGATGTTTTAGTGAATCTATTATCATACGTTCAGACATTGGAGCATCTGCTCTAAAGTCGTTTCCGCAACCGCTGTAATTCATCAAACTTAAATCGTGCGCAGTTTCAAAATAATAAAATTTATCTATGTGCAAAAGGTGATTTGGTTCGCCAACATGATTATAAACTACATCTAAAATCACGGCAAAATTTGATTCGTGAAAAGAATTTATCAAAGACGCAAACTCTGTAATTTGCGAAAATTTATCAGGTTTGGAAGCGTAAGCACTCGCAGGAGAAAACCAATTGACAGGCATATATCCCCAGTGGTACTCAGAATAAGTGGCATTATCAAATTCTTGAATAGGTTGAAGTTCGATACAATTTATTCCACATCTTTTCAAATAGCAGTGCTCTTTTTTTAGCCAGTTTTCAAGACCTTTAAATGTGCGCTTTTGATTTTCTTCAATATCGGCATTGGCGAGTAAGTCTCGCAAATGAACTTCCATAATACTTAAATCATGCCATTGTGGAGTCATGAAATTTTTTGCAACTGGCAGGTTTTTTTTATCTATAATAAGAGCAGGTCCTTTGTGATTATGTAATGCGTAAGCGTAAGGGTCTGCAATTTTTACAGAGGAATTAAAGGAGGTAGATGCATCTTTATTTGTGCCAGAGATTCTATACGAATAAAGTTTTCCAGATAAATCTGCTTTGATAAAAGTTTTCCAGATTCCATTTTCTGCACGCATTAAGTCGTAGCTGATTACTTCGGAATTTAGAGAATCTTGCAAAAGAACTTGCACGCGCAAAGCGCGCGGAGCAAATATTGAAAAGCGTGTGTAGCCGTGTTGAATATGCACGCCTAAAATATCGTCGCTATGCAAAGACAAAAATAAAGGGCGTGCATCAACAGGTGCGCAAGTCTCGAACTGAGCAGAGCAAATGCTGATATCAACATTGATATCTTGCGCGCTGATGCATTCAGAGAGAATCATATTCTTACCAGATTTATTACGCAGTATAGAAAGATTTGCATTCCCTGTATGATCGTGTTCTATATTGATAGCGTTGCTCAAAGGTTCTACCCATTGACCAAAGTCTTTTGCGAATTTGAAAGATACTTTTCTTCTGCCATCAAATAGATTTTTTTTATCAACAGCTAAAATAAATTCTTTTTTGTCGGAAGAATATTTCAAGTTCCATTCGGATTTCCCGAGAGCATCTAACCAGCCGTTGAAGTTGCCACAAAGATAATAATTTTCTTTGCTTAAATTTAAGTTCGGATGATTTTTTTCATTCAAGACAAAAACGATTTTATCGTTTTTCTCATAATAACAAGTGTGCGATGCGAAAATTTTATTCGGTGCGAATGAACTCTTTAACGACGCATTGCCCTTTGGGTCTGTGAGAAGAAGCTCAGGCACAGAATCTAAATCGTACTCAAACAAAGAAAGCACTTGTGTGGGAGTATGCCACCACGATTTTAAAATCTTCACTGATTTTCTCCTTCTTCTTCTTGACCTTCTTCTATTTTCACAGGTTCGCCTTCGGTGAACTTAAATGTAATTTCATTTGGTCCTGTGTATCCGAACTTTTCCTTGATCCGGCGTGCAACAAAATTATCATCATACAAAAGCATTCGATAGTATTCGGTTTGAAATTCTAAATCTGACTTAATTTTCTCGAGTTCTCTTGAGAGATTCTGTTCGCGAGCGAGCAGATTCGCGTTTTCTTCGCTTGCATTCTTGATTTCAAAAACAAAGTAAGCAATCAGCGCGAAAGCCGCGATTACCATTAGTAGAATCAAAGATTTCTGTATGCTAGCCTTAGACATAAATTATATTGCTGAGGCTACTTTATTTGCAAAATATGTAAACAAAATAACTTATATACTTGAACTTTTTGTCAAAGAATCTAAATTCGGAGCGATTATAAGATAAATGCTTGCTGATTATGAGTATTATAAAAGAGGACAAATTTATAGATACCAATTTTGATGAATTTTGCAAATTGGATTTCTTGGAAGGTAATTTGGCAGAACTCGCTGTAAAAAGCTTGTCTGTTAATACTGGGCGACACTTGGCTCACGACTATGCTCTTCAAAAGAAGATGTCGAAAGGTTTGGTGCTGGCGGTTTCGCTTGTTATGCGCGATTTTATTAAAGAGAATTTTAAGAATCAGGAAAGAGTTGGCATTGCATTGCCTTCGGGAATTCCTGGAATGATCGTGAATTTGGCGACTCAATTGGCAGGGAAATCTTGTGTGAATTTGAATTTTACTCTCGGTAGGCAAAGTGCTCAGGCGTGTTTGGATATCGCAAAGATTGAAGGAATTGTCAGCGCAACAAAACTGCGCGAAAAGCTCCCAGAGCGTGGCATAGATTTTCCTTGGACAGATAAATTTTTTGATGTTGAAACTATTATTAAAAATTTATCAAAAGCAAAAATCATCAGGAATTTATTGTTGATTAAAACTCTTCCTACAAAAGCTTTGATTAAACTTTTTTCTGTTCCAACCGCAGGTGGCGAAAACGAAGCTTCTATTATTTTCACAAGTGGTAGCGAGGGAATGCCAAAGGCGGCAGTATTGTCGCACAAAAATATTGTGGGCAACTGCTTGCAAATGCACTATGTAAACTTCATTGAAGAAGATACTATCTTGCATGCAAATTTACCTTTGTTTCATAGCTTTGGGCAGTCTATCCAATTATGGTTTTCTCTTCTTTTCGGAACTCCAACTGTTATGGTTCCTAGTCCGCTAGACGTAAGGCAAAATTTTGATGCAATCAAAAAAGGCAAATCAACGGTGATGATTTCTACGCCAACTTTCTTGCGATCTTATTGTCGTAAAGGCAATCCTGACAGCATAGCTTCTTTAAAATATGTTATCGCAGGCGCTGAAAAAACTCCTGAAGGTTTTGCTCAAATGTGGGAAGAACGCTTCCCTAATTGCAAATACAAAGAAGGTTATGGATTGACAGAAGCTTCGCCTGTTGTGTCTGTGAATTTGTTCCCATCGAGTAAAAGAAATAAATTTAGAGACTATGAAAGCAAAACAAAATTTGGTTCTATAGGTCCATTGTTCCCAGGAATGAAAGCGGGCGTTATGGATTTAGATACTAAAGAATTTTTGCCAATTGGTAGTACAGGGATGTATTGTTTAAAAGGTCCTAATGTTTTCAAAGGTTACCTAGATATGCCAGAGCTAAACGCAGAACGTTTTCATGACGATTGGCTTGTTACTGGTGACATAGCTTACATAGATAAAGACGGTTTTACATTTATCAAAGGCAGACTCTCGCGCTTTTCAAAAATCGGCGGAGAAATGGTTCCACATACAACTATCGAAGAAGCTATCATCAAAATTTACGAGAGAGAAAATGATGAAGAATTGTCTATCGCAGTTGGTTCGCGCGATGATGCTGCAAAGGGTGAATGCATTGTTCTAATTACAACGCTCGACATAGACAAACACGATTTGCGTAAAAGGCTATCCGATGCTGGGTTCGCTAATTTATGGATTCCGCGTTACGTTGTAAAGTGTGACAAAATTCCAGTGTTGAGCACTGGTAAGATGGATATTAAAGCTGTCCAAACTATGGCAAAAACTGCCAGTGTATAAAATGAATTTCTTGCCTCCCAGATCTTGGATAGAAATAGATTTAAAAAAACTTGAATCAAATGTGCATAATATAAAATCGGCATTGCCGAAGAATTGTGCGTACATTTGTGTGGTGAAAGCAGATGCTTATGGTCATTGTATGCCGCAGTCTATGCTAAGATTTTTAAGCGGTGGGGCAGATTATTTTGCGGTTGCAAATGTGTATGAAGCTTCGCGTGTGCGCGAGTTGATTTCGGATAAACCCATACTTGTGTTAAGTCCTATTTTGAAAATTGAGCGTAATTTTGTTTTTGATTACGATGCAATTCCTGCAATCTCTACTATTGAAGAATGCGAACATTTCGATGCTCTTGCAAAAGAACATAAAGAAGTTCTAACTGTTCATATTAAAGTCGATACTGGAATGGGAAGAGTGGGGGTTTGGCATCAAGAAGCTCCTGAATTTATTAGAAAAGTGATGACTTTTAATAACCTCAAAATAGGTGGGATTTTTACTCATCTATCTTGTGCAGATTGCGACAAAAATTATACTTTTGAGCAGTTAGAAAATTTCAAGAAATCTATATCTGAATTTGATTTATCAGGGATGTTGATTCACGCACACAACAGCGCGGGCATTGAATTTTTTGAAGAGAACTCTGTATTCAATGCAGTAAGAATTGGTTTGCTTCAATATGGAATTTTGCCTTGTCAAGATATGCAAAAAGTTGATGTGGAATCAGTGCTTTCTTTTAAAGCAATAGTTTCGACTGTAAGTGAAAAAAATGGGAAGCGCATTGCTGCAATCAGCGCTGGTTATGGCGATGGAGTTCCTGCGGATTTTACTTCTAATGCCTTTGTTCTGATTGGTGGAAAAAAATGTCCTATAGTAGGTAGCGTTGCTCTA